>UOEL01000019.1_pt1 | contig 21653 bp, 14 predicted proteins | sample 1989351 | NCBI WGS metagenome assembly UOEL01 (sample SAMEA4712195, study PRJEB27164) | hydrothermal vent metagenome | biome: marine basaltic hydrothermal vent biome; feature: marine hydrothermal vent; material: mineral | place: Pacific Ocean | collected 2011-06-14/2011-07-23 | depth 1719 m
AACTTATGGGCAATGGGGTGAACAACTATACGACCGCCGTAGAGCTTCGTAGTGAAACCTTGTTCGTCTCGCTTTCATCTTCTGTGCTACGTGAAGAACTGAGCCATGGCAAATCAAAAATCATTGTGATGCTCAACGAGGAACTGGGCAAGGAATTGGTAAAAAAGTTGGTATTGCGATAAAAAAAAGACCGTTGCACGGTAAAACCTGTTTAAAAACTGTTGTAAAATTCTCCACAATCATTTGTTATTAAATGGATTATTAATAAGAGCATAATTTAGTTTGTATATATCGAAAAAGCCCTATCTTTATGGGATGGAGGGAAAAAACAAGAAAAGGTACGGTAAGCAGGCCCAAGAGCTGATCCGTTTCAGGGTCGCCGATTACCTGCGGAAGAAGCAGGGCACGCAAAAGGAATGCGCCGCCATATTCGGCCTGAGCCAGATGGCGGTGAACAGGATATGGGCAAAGTACAAGATAGGCGGCAAACAGGCCCTTAGGAGCAAGAAGCGGGGCGCCAAGGGCGGCACGAAGCTTAAAAAGGGGCGGGCGCACCAGCTTCGCAGGCTGATAAGGGAAAAAATGCCCGACCAGTTGAAACTGCCCTTCGGGCTGTGGACAAGGGAAGCGGTACAACAGCTCATATCGACGAGGTACGGTGTGGAGCTCTCCCGTTGGCAAGTAGGGCGTTATCTGAAAAAACGGGGGTACACCCCCCAAAAGCCCATTAAAAAGGCTTTCGAGCAAAAGCCGGAAGCGGTAAAAAAGTGGCTGGAGGAGGAATATCCCGCCATAGAGCGACGGGCGAAACGGGAAAAGGCCGTCATCTATTTCGGGGACGAGACCGGCTGCAAGAGCGACCACCAGGCGGGAAGGAGCTATGCGCCCAAGGGAGGGAGGGACGCCCGTCACCATGGCAACGGGGAAACGCTTTTCGGTCAATATGATATCGGCCATAAGCAACCGGGGGCACCTGCAGTTCATGCTCATGGGGGCGGGCCTCAACAGCGAGGTGTTCAAGATCTTTCTGGAACGGATGATAAAATACAGTGAACGCAAAATATTCTTTATCACCGACAACCATCCTTCGCACAAGACCAAAAAGCTCAACGAATGGCTGGAGCAAAACAAGGACCGGATAGAGGTACTGTTCATCCCGCCCTATTCCCCCGAGCTGAACCCACAGGAATACCCGGGCCAGGATCTAAAGACCAATGTCGTGGGCAAGAAGAGAGCCATCAACAAAGAACAGCTCAAAAAGAACATAAACGATTTTATGGGCAAAAGGAAGAAGGACAGACCGCAGGTAAAAAAATACTTCAACCATAAGCACGCAAAATATGCGGCTTAGAAAGATTTGTTTAATGTGTTTTTCGGGGGATGGCTAATTTGGCGAAAGGGGTGCAAATTGCATCCCCTTTTTTGTATTGAACGTTTATTTTAGATCCAATGTATTAATCCGCGCCTTAAAATCAAACAACAAGAAAAATATTGCTTTGACCCTGGCTCCCAATTTTCGCCGCAGAATCTTAAAAGCCCTGGTCATATGACCCTCAACTGTTTTTATGGAAATGTCAAGGTATTCTGAAATTTCTGTGTGGGTCAATCCATCCTTTTTATTGAGCAAAAATATACGTTTGCATTTTGAAGGTAAATTATTGATTTCCCTATCTACCAGCTTTATCAGTTCGTCCAAATTTGCCCTTTCGTCTTCAACTACCAAATCTACAGCCTCTAAATATTTTTTTTCTAAATAGACAACAGGTTTGTCTTTTCTGTACTGATCAATAAATTCGTTATAAACGGATTTATATAAATAGCTCTTGATCGAAAAGTTGGGATTAATGTTCTTTCTGTTTACCCAAACTTCAACAAACACGTTTTGGACAGTATCTTCGGCTTTACTATGATCATTGGTCAGAGTATAGGCATAAGTACATAGGCTCTGATAAAAAGATTCCATCAAAAAATCATAAGCCTTATCATTACCCAGGCTCAGTTGTTGTGCTAAAAAAGAGTCCTTTCCAAAGTCCATATCAGAATAACCAGAATAAAATTAGTCTTAAATAATTCCCAAATATAAAAAAAAGCATCAAAAAAATAGAGGGGTATCAATATATTATACGTAATACATATATAACCTGCATAATGAAGGAGTCGGAAATTGAAAAAATAATTGTCAAGTTTCTTACCAGGGAAGCAAATTTCAATGAGTTGGAGAAACTGAATGTTTGGTTAAAAAACGACAAAAATACCCCGATCTTTAACCAGTTTGTCAAGACCGAATATCTAATAGCAATTTGTATGGGAGAATATGATGTAAAAAAAGCAAAAAAAGCAATAAACTATAAACTCAAGAGTATTGAGAGAAAGAGAAAGGCCACTATTTTTAAAAGAATGTCTATAGCCGCTTCAATACTTTTAATTCTGGGGCTATCACTTTTTCAATTGAATACTGAAGATGAGGTCATTGAAGAAATTTCAACCACAATTGATATTGGTTCCAGTAAGGCCGTACTTACCCTAGAAAACGGAAATCAAGTAAGTCTGGAAAACGGAAAAAAATATCATAACGGAAAAGTAAGCAGTAATGGAGAAAAGCTTGTGTATGGCCAAAAAAAGGAAACAAAAGAGCTACAGGAAAAACCATCTTACAATTATTTAACAATTCCCAGGGGAGGTAAGTTTTTTGTACAGTTGGCAGATGGAACAAGGGTATGGTTGAATTCGGATTCCAAATTAAAATATCCCATAAAATTCCTTGAGGGTAGAACACGTAGCGTAGAACTTATTTACGGAGAAGCTTATTTTGAGGTATCCCCTAGTACCGACCATAATGGCGCACCTTTTAACGTACTTACCAAAATGCAGGAGGTTAATGTTTTAGGGACAGAATTTAATATTAAGGCGTATGACGATGATGATGAAATTGCAACAACCTTGGTTGAGGGAAAAATAGCGGTTCAAAAAGGTGGGGTCAAAAGGGTTCTAAGACCTAATGAACAATCAAAAACCGACCTTGGCTCAGATATGATCGAAGTTTTGGAAATTGATGTGCTACAGGAAATCTCATGGAAAGATGGAATGTTCACTTTTAATGAGGAGTCTTTGGACGAAATGATGAAAGTAATATCTAGATGGTACGATGCCGAGATCATTTTTGAATCCGCGGAACGAAAGCAGTTTGTTTTTACAGGAATATTGGAAAGAACTAAATCTGTTGAAGACATTCTTAAACTTATTGAGGCTGCTGGCGAAGGGGAAGTAAAATTTGAAATTGACAATAAAACAATAATTATAAAATAAAAAGGAAAAGGCTAGCACATTCCACAGCATTAGCCTTTTCCCCCAAGTAGATCAATTAAAACATTGTTTAACTAGACCAATGCAAATTTATGGAATTTAAACTTACAAAGGAGTCCTCTTGTTTTAGAGAGGTGCTCTTAAAACCAATTATGAGAACTTTTATCTTTTTATTTTGTGCAATTGCATTTGCCTTTGGTCCTAAAAAAGGATTCTCCCAAGATGCTGACATCATAATTGATACGGATAGAACCTTAACCGTTAAGCAAGTATTCAGGCTTATTAATAAACAGGCGAATTACAAATTTATTTACAGGCACGATTTAATTAAAAACGCTCCGGAACTTTCTTTGAAAAAGGGAGTTATCAAGGCCAGCGCATTGTTGAATAAATGCCTGTCTCCAATTAATTTCACCTATGAATTTACCAAGGATGGTACCGTAATAGTTAAAAGAAAACCAACAACTTCAATAGATAACCCTCCAAAGCAGGCTTCAAATGACGAGGAGCAATTGCAGGTGAACGGCACAATTACGGATAACAACGGCCAACCACTGCCGGGAGCAAGTATTGTCGAAAAAGGTGCGACCAATGGTACCCAGTCCGATTTTGATGGTAATTTTTCGGTAACGATTGCCGATCAAAATGCAATACTGGTGATTTCTTATTTAGGTTTTACCACAAAAGAAATTGCCGTTAACGGCAACACCAATTTGTCTATAATTTTGGAAGAAAGCACTGCAAGTCTGGAAGAAGTTGTTGTAGTGGCCTATGGAACAAGCAGCAGAAAAAAACTTACCGGAGCCGTTTCCTCGGTACGAGCGGATCAAATAAATGAAACCTTGTCTACCAGTATAGATCAGGCACTGCAAGGTGTGGCCGCAGGGGTCGCTGTTTCCCCTGTAAATGGACAACCCGGAGGAGGGATTAATGTTAAAATAAGAGGAACGGGATCTATTGGTGCCGGAGATGATCCCTTATATGTGATTGATGGTGTACCTATAAATACAGGAAGTCTGGATAGAACAACCCAGACGTACAATCCGTTGTCAACAATTAACCCAAGTGATATTGAGTCTATTTCTATTTTAAAAGATGCCGCTTCAGCATCTATTTATGGTTCAAGAGCTGCAAATGGGGTGGTTATAATAACAACAAAACGAGGGGGGAGCGGAGAGGCAAAATTTACGCTCAATACCCAAACCGGTTTTTCTGACTGGGAGAACTTTAATGATTACAGAGTGTTGAACGCCAGTGAATATGTTGAATTGATGCGGGAAGGTGTTATCAATGCAGGCGGTAATCCCGATGATCCAAATTCCTCGAACTACTTTCCATTGAGTTCCGTAAGCACAGATGTTAATTGGCTGGATGAAGTGATAAGAACCGCTATAACCAATAAAGTGGATTTTTCGGTTTCAGGCGGGGATGAAAAAATCAGCCTGTTCGCATCATTGGGCTATTTAGACCAACAAGGTATCGCTATTACCACTGATTTTGAACGGATATCTGCAAAGTTCAATATGGATTACAGGGCTTCTGAAAAAATATCCCTTGGTGCCAAAATAAGTTTAACACGTAATACACAGCACAGTAGGTTTGGACAAACTAATTTAACGGAACCCTTGTACGGCGGATTGTTCATGCCACCTACCATGAGGATATATGCCACGCCGGAACAAATCGCAAATGGGGAGGATTTTGGCACCGGTTATAATTTTGACATTCCCAATGGGGTCTCCGGAGGGAATCATCCCATAGCATACGCCAATCTCAATTTTAACGAAACCAGAACCAATAGGATAATAGGCAATTTATATGCCAACTATAAAATATTGCCCAACCTTACCTTCAATAATAGTATTGGAATAGATTATATTGATATTCGGGAAAGAGAACGGTTTTCGCAATTGTATTTTGACGCAATAGGTTCTTCAACACAGGCAGAACTTAGAGATTTTTCTACCAATAATTTTGATTATGTTATTACCAATACCCTTACTTACAATACTTCAATCGGCGACCATCATAATTTCACGTTATTGGCAGGAAATGAATATCAAAAACATATTGAGGAATTTATTGAGGCACGTGGCCGTGGATTTGCCAGTGATGATCTGGACGTTCTGGATGCAGCGAGCGAACCACTGGCTATCGGCGGCGATATTATTGAATCTGCCATTTGGGGCGTATTCGGACGCTTAAATTATGACTATAAAAGCACCCTCTTTCTTGATGGGACAATAAGAAGGGATGGGGATTCCAGGTTTGGTGAAGATACCAGGTTTGGTACCTTTTGGTCTGTTGGCGGAGGGTATCTGCTTTCAAATACCAAACTATTAAGAAATGTAGAAGAAATAAGCAGCCTTAAAATACGTGGAAGTTACGGTACATCCGGAAATCAAAAATTTGGAGAATATGACTGGCGAAGGTTGTATGGTTTTGAAGGAGCCTCCTATAATACAAATGGAAGTGCATATATGGGCAGTTTTCCTTCCGAAATAGGTAATCCTGATCTGGGTTGGGAAAGAAATAAGCAATTTGACATTGCGCTTGATTTGGGTCTTTTTAACGATAGAATTCGGATAACGGCGGAATATTACAACAGAGAAGTATCGGACATGTTGCTTAACGTTCCTATAAGCTTTACTTCCGGATTCAATACGGCTCCCCGAAATTTAGGGAGTATGGAAAATACAGGATGGGAATTTTCATGGAACTCGGAAAATATAAAAACGGAAAAATTTAAATGGAACACAGCGTTTAATATTTCGTTTAATGAGAATGTCGTTACCGACTTGCCGGGTGATGCAGATATAATAGGGCCATTGGGCACCACGTCATTTAGGGCAAATACCATTATAAGAGAAGGGGAATCCATTTATTCTTGGTACCTGCCGAGATGGGCAGGTGTTGATCCAGCCACCGGCGTTCCATTATGGTATGATAGCGATAATAATATAGTTACCGATTTTGGAGATGCGGACAGAGTAATAGTAGGGAGTCCCATCCCTGATTTTTTTGGTAGTCTATCCAATGATTTTACCTATAAAAACTTTAGCCTGTCCGCCATGTTCTATTTCAATTATGGCAATGAAATATTCCGGCACTCCGCCAGAGCCTACGTCAGTGATGGCTCCAGATTTCCTCGAAACCAGTCGGCAGAAGCCTTGGCCAGGTGGCAAAGACCCGGCGATATAACGAATGTCCCAAGATATGTGGCCAATAACGGTGATGGAGGGGAAAATGCTTCCACCCGGTTTTTGGAAGATGGTTCATTTATCAAACTAAGAAATGTGACCCTGGCTTATAATATCCCTGGGAGATTTTTAGAAAAGACTAAGATCGACGACGTACGAATATACCTCCAGGGTCAGAATATTCTAACATGGTCAGACTATAATGAACTGGATCCTGAAGTGGGCTCCAACTCCAGTGCCAGGGGAGAATATCCAAACCCGAGAACATTTACATTGGGTGTTAATGTTGGATTTTAAGGAATAATTAAAAAGCGTAAAATGAAAAAAATAAATAGCATATTCACCACTCTTATTTGCATAATGGTATTTCTATTCGTTGGATGTGATAGTCAGTTAGACTTAACGCCCAACAGCCAACTTGCTTCACAAGATGCATTAAATAGTCTCTCAGACCTGGAGACCGCCCTAACAGGTTCCTATTCCGGAATGCAAAGCAGAACATATTATGGGAGAAACCTGGGCGGTTTTGCCCACATGACCTCAGACAATTCCCTGATTCCCGGAGGGGCAGGTTCTTTTTTAAATTTTGAACCCTTTTATCAAATGACGTATACCCCGGCAAATGGGGCAACTGCTACATGGGCTCAGATGTATGACATAATTGCCCGTGTCAACAATGTCATCAATAATGCGGATGGCGTGGATGGGGTCGAAGCGGATAGGAACAGAATTAAGGGAGAGGCTTTGTTTATTAGGGCTTTGGCGCATCATGATCTGCTACGGCTTTTTGCTCAGGATTACAAATTTACTGCAGATGCCGGTCATTTGGGCGTACCTTATATAACTGTTAGCGAGATAGGTTCCCCATCCAGAAACACCGTGGCCGAATGCTACGGGTTTATTTTGAATGATTTGTCAGATGCAATTGGTTTAATGGACAATGGAAGTGAGCGGGCATCGATTGATGCGCCTAGCTTTGGTTCTGTTTCGGCGGCAAAGGCAATCAGGGCCCGGATATATTTATATATGGGCGAATACGCCAATGCATTGACTGATGCTGATGATGTAATCAATAATGGAGGATTTACCCTGGCACCGTACAAGGTGGATGACGGTGCCGGTGGAGTGGATTTGTCACAAATTGATTCATGGTCGAACAGGGCCCCAAATTCCGAGTCTATTTTTGAGCTGGAATTTGATGAACAAGATGGTCTATGGACCACCTCCAGTCTTTCGCGTTTATTTAAACCCCAACCAAACGGTTTTGGTGAAGCAGGCCCCAATCTGGATATTGTGGACATGTATACGGCAACAGACGTTAGAAAAAATTGGATCATAGAGGTAGATGGGCAAAATTTTATAAATAAATACCCAGACAATGATGACGTATTGCTAAACTTTACGGTGCCTGTGGTAAGATTAACCGAAATGTATCTGACCAAGGCCGAATCGCATGCCAATTTAAATCAGACAACGGAAGCCAGGGATGCTATTAATAATATTACCCTAAGGGCCAATGTTGGTGAAATAACATCATCGGGAGCACAATTGTTAAGTAATATTTTAGATGAACGAAGAAGGGAACTGGCTTTTGAGGGACATCGTTTTTTTGATATAAAAAGGCTGCAACTAGACATTGTTAGAAACGATTGTAGCCTTCAAAACAATTGTACGGTGGCCTATGGCGACAAACTATATGCCTATCCTATTCCGCAGGAAGAAATAGACGCCAATCCCAATATGGAGCAAAATACCGGGTATTAAATTTAAAGTACAAACTAAACTATTATGAAAAAAATAAAACCATTAACGCTAGTAATTGTTAGTTTTTTTTTCATGGCATCCTGTGAGACAGATGACATAGAATCAAAAAAATTAGACAGTTCTTTATTTTGGGTATCTTTTGTTGAGCCGGGTATAAGCTCTTCAGAAAACACTTCCGTCGCAATTACTTCAAAAGTTTCCCTTTCAGCGACCACTCAGGAAACTGATGTAGCTGTAAAATATACGGTATCATCACCCGATGACGCCGTAGAAGGTGTTGATTATACCTTGCCTGAAGGGTTTGGCAGTGCTGTTATTCCCGCTGGCGAACATTTTGTAGACGTAGAACTTGCAACATTGATCAATGATGATATAATCGAGGGAGATAAAACATTGATCTTTACTATTGAATCTGCGGAAAATTTCAATGTTGGGCTTCCTGATAATCAGGAAGGTAACTCGTACACACTTACAATAAAAGAAGATGATTTCTTCACTTTAATTGCGGGAACAAGTTTTGAAGAACCTTTAGTAGAAGGGGAATATATTGATACCCAAAATAACGATGTGGATCATGATATGGTAAATAATGCCAGCCAGGATAAAGTTGATTTCACATCTACAGGAGGAGAAATGGGCTTTGACGCCACCTATATTTTCACCAGGCAATTCAATACCCCAAGAGCTTCAAATGCCATAGGTGTGGTCAACGATGTATCAGATGTTGTCGCTTATACCGATGGCTCTCAAGGATATAAATTAACAGATGTCGAAGGAACGGCAAAAGTAGTTTTTGATAATGTTGATATTACCAGATTTACATCAGTATCAATAGACGTGGATTTATTCATAAAGCCATCACCATTATCATCAGGAACCGATACCTACGAAGAAACCGATCAAAATGGTACAATAACCGCGGATAGGGTCAGACTATATGTGATCGTTGACGGGGGTGTGGAATTGGATATTGTCAATGAGGATTCCTATGGGAATTTGAATGCAATAGCATCAGGTGTTTGGGAAACCAAAACCTTGGATTTAACAAATTATACCAACGTTCAATTGGTTTTTGAAGTGGACACTAACGTACCTTCAGAAGGGGCGTACATTGACAATGTAAAAATAAAGGGATCGAATTAGTTTAACAACGATCATGCATTAGAACTTCGTAATGAGGTAGGTGCTGAACAGCAATAGATCAGTAGGTTTTATGGGTTTAAGCATAGCACCGCTATGGTTACTTCAAAAAGTAGCATTGCGGTATACCTGCTCTGCCGCAGGCAGGTTTTGCAATGATTTCAAGACGGAATAGATTTTCTAATGCATAATGCGGGTTTAAGCATGGCGGTAGCTACGGTTTGTTTTTACCTGCCTGCCGGTAGGCAGGTGATGAAATATAGCTGTTGTCCGGTAAAAAATAGTACATAAACCGAGATCAGGGGCAAATACAGTGACCTCAACGTTTTTTTTAAGAAGCCCCCTTGCTTTTATAAAATTTCCAAAATACAGGAATCCCGGCTTTTCAGAAAAGCTTGTGACTATCCAACAAATCGATTATCGGTTAGTTGCGATTTAGTCTATCGTCTTATGTCTAGTAGCCCCGAGAATTCGGGGGTCTTACGTCTTTAACCAAACACTACTGATATTTTATATGGGGACCTCTAATAATTCATTCACATCAAAATTTTCAGGGCTTTTCATAGACAATACAAATTTTCGAAGCACTATCGGGATAATGCAAGAAAATCTAAAGCCGTATATGGAAAGCTCTGGAAACCCTTTGGGAACAAAGATAACAAACGATTTGACCGCGTTATGTTCTTTATGGAACAGCTATGGCCATTACAAAAAAACATGCCTTGCAACCCTGCCTGCCGTAGGCATGGTCGTTCATTCTTTTTGTTTTTTGAAAGAAATGAATTATCAGAGGTTCCCATATGTCATAATGATAGTAATACCAGACCCCAAGAGGAGTTCGTCAAAAAAAAGCATTAAAAAATAGAGGGGTATCAAAATCTTGTACGTAATATATATAGTTGCTTGGTGATGAGGTCACGGATCAAGACCGATACCATCAGGATATTTTTTAACAATCACTTTTTTTATTTCCAAACCAACATTGTATTGATCCGGTAAGGTTGCCCTTGTTCCCGCCCCTAATAGGGCCAGGGCGAGTATACCGGATAGGTGAAACGATACCGTTCAAATGGCCATCGAGAGGTCGCCGATTGCCTTTCAGCTCACGAGAGGCTACCGGTTCACAGGGTTTTGACCCCTTGACCTTTTATCTATTGATTAATAAATATAATGTTTGAATATTAACTACCTAAATTACAGTAAAATGAAAAGAGAAAGATTGAAGTTATTCGTGTTCGCCATTGCCTTTATGGCAGTGCTCTCGTGCGAGAAAGACGTAGTTTCCCCGAACGGGGAATCCCTCGGGGCCGAGACCGGGGCCGATATTGAAGAGGTCCCCGACGACCCCAACCTGGCGGCCTTCTCCGCAAGCCTTGCCAAGGCCTTTAAGGACCATGAGGGCCTAAGGACCTTTGTCAAGGAGCGGGCCCTGCAACAGTTCGACAACGATTACGACGTACTGTACCAAATGGTCAAGGACGAGCAGGTAGGGTCGGCCTCCTTTAGAGAGCTGTTGTTACAGAGCGGCATCTCCAAAGAAGAACTACAGACCGTGGAGTCTGAATTCCCCCTGCTGACCATTTACGTCCCCGATTTTTCCGATTTGCCCGAGGATCCTTTTTCGGCCGAACTATGGAATACGACCTCTCAAGTGCCAGCGGTCGCCCTTGCCATAGGCGGTAACGATACAGGACTTTCTATCTATTTTGATAATGGGGATAAGATTGTTTTAAAACTAGAGGTAACTCCAGGCTTTCCTGTAGTGGCCCTAAAGATAAACGAACGGGTAGTAATCTCTGAAAGCGACTCCCAACTGACAGGGAAGGCTCCAGGAAAGGAACTGAAGTTCCATACCGGCGACCAGTTCTCCTTTAGTTTTATCGATAAGGCGTATGACGGCCTGAACCCGTCATCGGAAGAAACAGAGAAAGAGAACAATTCCGAGATGACAGCAAAAGATAAAATAGACCCTACTCTTCTAAGGGCCTATAATGAGTGGGCAAATAATGGAGGGATATGGCAGAGAGAGCATATCTATTATGATTTTGTACTCGGTAGGTCTGCGGGTGATTTTAAAACGGATTGGGCAGAGCACATCACTGACATTGAGATAGATCCCGATAATACCTTAGATGTATATAAGAATATATTTACTACAAGCAATGATCCAAGAGCACGCGGCAAGAGGGGGCCGAAGAGACAGAGGGAAAATCGTATTTGGACTGAAGGTAAATTTGAGTTTTATTTTGTTATTGCGCTTACTTCTAGGGGTCAAGGTGTTGGTCATCGTTCAGCAATGATTAGTGTTGAGCCCGAAGATGTGTTCGACGTTGTATATGATAAAGTGGTACATGTGGAATTGATTCCTCCTCCATGTGACCCGTTTGAGCATATAAGGAGTTGTAAGAAAAAAGTTACGAGCTGGATATTAAAAGATTTAAAGTCGAAAAAATATAAACTTCCCGGTAAAGGGGTATTCCTGTGGCCATGGGATCTTTCGATTTCTAGTTCTGATTGGTACCTTTATGTCTATGAGGTAGATGGAAACAAATCATCCTTGGGGAGTTGGAGTCATCGCGTAGGAGGGTTAAGACATGCGTCTAAGAATATTTTTGAGTACTCGAATGGCAGTAATTTACACGGTAGGAAACTGACCCGGTTTCTTGGAAATAGGGAGTATATGTACGGACCCCTTGAGTGGAGTGCTCCCATGGATGTCGATTTTATGGGGTGGAAAAAATTTGTGTTTTCTGATCCTGTTATAACGAACATAACCCCCATTGCCATTATCTTTAATACGGTTGATACGGAATATATGAGAGTGACCATAAGGCCGGTCCGGTATAAATAAATGATTATATGAGTTTTTTTAGTAGATCATCATAGTAGCCTCGTAGAAGATTTTAGGGTCAATGAAGTAAAATAGTTAAGTGTCCGTATATAAGTTTTATCATATCTAGATTTCTAGGTAAACCATAAGCTGTAAAAATATGCGGAGCTTATCTATTATTTTACTTAAAGTTTCCTGTAATCTATCAAATGGGATATTGGAGCGAATGACGATTATATGGGAATGGACTATAACACGTATTTCATGGTAAGTGTTTAGATATGAACGGTTGTAAGGTTAGATGGGATGGTTGTGCTCAATTAATAGAGGTTGCCATAAGAGTTTAAGTAGATACAAACTCTAATTTTGAAGCCGTTTTTATTGACAATATTAAAATAAAAGGATTGAATTAGTTTAACTCGGGTTATGCATTAGAACTTGGTAATAAATTTCTAATACATAATTTGGGTTTAAGAAAGGAAGGTTGTTATGAATAAAGAATAAACTATTTGAGTTAGTTATAGACAGGTATTAAAAGAATTTTTTTTACCTGTTTATTTTCTCAATTTAATCTGCATTATTAAAATGAAATACATACTTATTTTTTTTGCATTATTAATTGCAAGCTATAGTAATGCACAAAAAAAATTACTGACCTATTATTTACCGGATGAACAATATAACATTAATATTCCAACTCCGGAATCAGTATTTGGTTTTCAAGTTGGCGAACGCCACCTTACCTCAGATTTGATAAAAATATATTTGGAAAAGGTTGCCGAAAAATCTGACAGAGTACATTTAGAGTACCAATCGGTAAGCCATGAAAAAAATCCTCTACTATTATTAACGATTACTTCTGAAGAAAACCACTCTAGACTTGAGGAAATCCGTCAAGAACACCTAAAATTAACAGATTCTAAGATATCAGGCAATTTAGATTTAAATAAAATGCCTGCTGTTGTTTATCAAGCATATAGCATTCATGGTACCGAATCAAGTGGAGCAAATGCTTCCGTTCTTTGGGTATATTACCTGGCTGCATCACAAACTAAAGAAACAGAAGAACTCTTAAACGAAACGATAATTTTGGTGGATCCCTATTTGAATCCCGATGGTTTAAATCGTTTTGCCTCTTGGGTAAATTCTAATAGAGGAGACAATAATTCAGCAGATATTCAAGAAAGAGGCCATGCTAGACCTTGGCCAAGTGGTAGGACCAATCACTATTTATTCGATATGAACAGAGATTGGATAACTACAGAACATCCTGAAAGTAAAGGTCGTATAAAGACATTTCATCATTGGAAACCAAATTTTTTAGCCGATCACCATGAAATGGGAAGTTCTAAAACCTATTTTTTTCAACCGGGCGTACCTGAAAGAGTACATCCAATGACATCGGCATCCAATCAAGATATTACTGCCAAAATAGCAAAATTCCATGCTGCGGAATTAGATGAAATAGGAAGTTTGTATTATTCTGGAGAAGGTTATGATGATTTTTACTATGGTAAAGGTTCGGCATATCCAGATATTAATGGAGGAATAGGAATCCTGTTTGAACAAGCCAGTGTAGGAGGACCAATGAAAGATAGTCCAAACGGGCCTTTAAGTTTTGAGTATTCAATTAAAAATCAATTAGAAACTTCATTTTCTACAGTAAAAGGAGTTAATAAACATCGAAAAGAATTATTAGAATATCAACGAGATTTCTTTAATAAAGCATTTCAAAAGGGAAGTTCAGATACCGATAAAGCCTATATATTTCAAGAAAAGCACGATAAAGGAAAACTAAAATTGTTTATCGAATTGCTACAACGGCATCACGTAGAAGTTTACAAGTTAAACTCAAATGTAAAAATGAACAAGGTTAATTATCAAGCCGATCATTCCTTTGTAATTCCGTTAAAGCAACACCAATATCATTTTATAAAATCCGCTTTTACTAAAACGACCTCTTTTACAGACACCATATTTTATGACGTTTCTTCATGGACGCTTCCGTTGGCTTATAATATTGATTTTTCGCCTTTAAAAAAGAAGTTTTCTCCAAATTTAGTTGGTAAAAAAATAGATGCTAATGAGTCGTTTAAACCACTCAATAAACCTAATTTAAGTTCGTATGCTTATCTGTTTAAATGGGATGATTATTATGCTCCAAGAGCACTTGCAATTTTTCAAAAAGAAGGTGTAAGAACCAAAGTAAGCACTGCTACCTTTACAATTAATGGCGAAAACTTTGAAGAAGGTGCTATCTTAATTCCTATTCAAAATCAAACCAAAGATAAAGCAGCAATATATGAACTAGTATTAAAAGCGCAACAAGAAACAGATATACAGATACACTGTGTTTCTCACGGCTTAACTCCAATAGGTATAGACTTGGGAAGCCCTAGTTTTAAAACCCTTAGAAACCCTAAAATTGCTTTAATAGTTGGTAACGGCATGTCGCAATACGATGCTGGAGAAGTTTGGTATCTTTTTGATAAAATTTATAATAAAACAATTGTAAAATTAGAGGTGCAAAACCTACATGATTATAATTTAGATAAGTACAATACAATTATTATGACCGATGGTTCTTATAACACAATGCACAAATCAGCAATCGGAAAAATAAAATACAGCGTAAAGAACGGAGCGACATTAATTGTAACAAAAAAAGCAGTAAAATGGGCGCAAAAAAATGATCTAGCCTATGTAAAACTAAAAAAAGTTGAAAAGCAAAATAACGCAGCATTAAAATACAATGATCACGATTCAGATTTTAGATCTATGGAATTGAAAGGAGTTATCTTTGAGGCAAATTTAGACATCACACATCCTATTGGGTTTGGATATAAAAACTCTAAATTACCCATTTTAAAAAGAGGTAATATAATTTTAGAACCATCTAAAAACCCGTATGCTTCGCCTTTAAAATATGCTTCTAATCCATTATTGAGCGGTTATGTTCGGAAAGAAAATTATGAGGAAATAAAAAACTCAGCACTAATAATAGTGTCAAAATTTGGTAAAGGAAAAGTAATCAGTTTTGCCGATAATCCAAATTTTAGAATGTTCTGGAAAGGAACTACAAAATTATTTACAAATGCAGTGTTTTTTGGGAATATTATTGACAAAAGAACAATAGAGGTAAAAGATATAAAAAAGTAATCTTCTTGCAGTAAGAAACTCTTAGTTTAGAACTTCTATAGCATGGATACCTGCGTTTTAAAAAGGCATTAATTAGATTATAGTATAAATCTCATTGATTACTAACCATAAAACTTACAATTATGAACCATAAAATAAAACTCTCAAGCATCATTGCTTTATTGTTTTTTAATCTCTATGCTTATAGTAATACACATCCAAGATTAAATTTCACTGACCTTATCAGTGGATCAGGTACTGGAATAGGAGATAATTTAGGTAGCGGAATTATTGTAAGCTTATGGGGAAATAACCTAGGAGATACACAAAACAGTTCGGAGGTAAAATTTAGAGCCTCTAACGGAACAGTATATGATGTAGCACATGTTTATTATTGGAAAAATGCAGATGGTCAATTGCCAAGTGGACCAGCAAATTTATATGCCTCACATAAAATGCAAGAAATTGCTATTTCTATTCCAAATGTAGCGCAAGGTGCTGGCGAGCTATTGGTTATAGTAAATGGGATAGAATCAAACCCACTTCCTTTTACCATAAGAAATGGAGACATCTATCATGTAATGACAAGTGGAGATGATAATAATGATGGGAGTTTTACCAATCCGTGGCTTACTATTGACAATGCATTAGATGAGATTGATGATCCTGGCGCAACGATATATATACATAATAATCTGTCAACAGGAACTCCTGCAACAAAAAGAGCTGTATACTGGAACAACGCCTCAGCAGCCAGTGGTTATGCAAACCAATATGGTATAATCGCCTATCCTAATTCTCAACCTATGGTTATTGGTCGAGCTGGATTTTGGAATTACAACACAACAGGACAGGTTGTCTCAAAATTTTCAGTTTTTACCTCTAATTGTGATGAAGGACCAAATGGTCAACGAATAAATTGTGCAACAAACCCTACAAATTTAACTTTTGGAATTCAAACATCCGCTTATGGAAGAGTTATTGCCAATACAGTAACTGATAGAGATGGAGGTTGTTCGAGTGGACAACAAGGTGCTATATATGGCAACTTTCTAAGCGGGGATCGTGTTTCAGGAGCTAAAATATTCGGAAATGAGGTACATGAATATGGCTGTGCAGGTTCTCGAAAATTTCATCATGCAACCTATATGTCAATACGTAGCGGTAGTGACAACGAACAGGTTGACCCTTGGCGTTTTGGGTGGAATTATTTGCATGATAATGACGTCAAAAATGGAATTCACCAATATGATGAAAATAATAATGGTTTAGAATGCGGTAGCCCTAACGGTACTGTTATCATTAACGATAATGTTATCATTAATCAAGCCGGTTCAGGCATCAATGTTGGCGCAAACTGTCCGTGGACAAATGATTTTGATATTTATAATAATATCATTATAAATGCTGGTCGGGCAGCAGATTGGGATGGAATCGACCCTACCACAAGTAATGGACCTTATACTTCTGCCATCACCATTCAAGATGGTGGATTGATGGGTACTATGTACATTCACGACAATACACTCCACTCTTGGAATGGAGATAATCAAAGCAATGGAGCTGAAGCAGGCTTGGGTCTTTTAGGAGGAGATGACAATGTAACTATTCTTTGGGAAAATAATGTCTCTTATACTACAAAAGACGACCCTTTTGTAGCTCCCAACTGGAATGGAGCTCAGCTAGTAGACAATGTTTCTGGAGATAATAATTCGTGGTTTTATACGGGAAGCAACCCTGTTGTCGCTATTGTGCCAACATGGGATAATGGAGCAATGACCACAGATCCACTTATCACTATCAATAATGCACAAATTGAGGTTGATGTAAACTCTCCTCTGGCAGGAAGTAGCAACACAACAATAACCCATGATGTATATGGAAACCCTAGATCAAATCCAGCGACTTTGGGTGCTGTGGAAAATATTGACATTCCTTTATCTACCAATGATGAAGGTTTTAATAATTTGGTTTCAATAATTCCTATCCCTACAAATGAATACTTTAGCATTAATTTAAAGAATGAAATTTTAGAAAAAGTAGTTCTCTATAATGAATTAGGACAAAAACTTATAGAAACAATTTCAAATAAAGTAGATGTATCCAATTTATCTTCAGGTATTTATTTTGTAAAAATTACCACACAAAGTGGTAAAATGGCTGCTAAAAAAATTATTAAGAACTAAAAAAGATTATGATTAAAAAAAGGTGTCTGATTTTTATTTTAGTTTTCTCGATTTCTTGCAATAAAGAAAGAGAAAAACATGTTTATTTGCTAATTGGTCAATCCAATATGGCAGGAAGAGGCGCTATAGAAACTATCGATATAACTCCTCATAAAAACGTATTTATGTTTACTAGAAACAAACAATGGGTTTTAGCAAAAGAGCCCATGCACTTTGCAAGACCAGAAAGAATAGGTGTAGGGCCAGGTTTTGCCTTTGGGCGAAAAATGGCGAAAAACTATCCAAACGCTGACATTTATTTAATTCCATGTGCTGTTGGTGCAACTAGTATTCAAAAATGGGAACGAGGCGCATATCATAAAACGACACAAATATATCCTTATGATAGTGCTATGTCAGTTACAAAAGAGGCATTAAAAGTTGGAGAATTGAAAGGAATTTTATGGCATCAAGGAGAATCGGATAGTAAACCAAAAAGATCCGCGAAATATGAAGAAAGATTAAAAGAACTAATGCAACGTATCAGAACCGAATTAAATGCGGATAGCGTTCCGATCGTTGTTGGCGAGCTGGGCAGGTTTCATGCAAAAAGAAGACCTTATGCAGATAGTATAAACGAAATCATTAATCGAGTACCTCAATTTATCCCTTTTACAGCAGTGGTGAGTTCAGAAACCCTTACAGATAGAAATGATTCTACGCATTTTGACTCAAAATCATATAGAAAACTAGGCAAACGATATGCTAATAAAATGATTGAGTTGCAAAAGAAACGAAGTGATTTCTTTTACCGACACTAATAAAAAATAAATCAGTAATAGAATTGAAATATTATGCAAGAACAAAACACTATTAATCCATTTCATATTGCTGTACCAGTAGATGATTTGGAGAAGAATAGATTTTTTTATAGAGAAGTACTAGGTTGTACAGAAGGAAGAAGCGATACCAAATGGGTAGATTTTAATATGTTTGGGCATCAATATGTAATACATCAAGTAGATTCTAAATCTGCTTTGAACGAAAACCCTGTTGATGGACATCAAGTTCCTGTTCCACATGCAGGTGTAGTTTTAGATTGGGAAGATTGGGAAGAATTAGCAGAAAGGTTACGTTTACAAAATATTAAATTTATTATTGAACCATACGTTAGGTTTAAAGGACAAACAGGAGAACAGGCAACAATGTTTTTTTTAGATCCATCAGGAAATGCTTTAGAATTTAAAGCTTTTAAAGACCTAAATCAACTTTTTGCAAGTTAAAGTTTCACGGAAAATGCTACACGTTTTAACTCACAATATTATTGATAATTAGGCAAACGTTATGCTAATAAAATGATTGAATCACAAAAAAAATAGAAAATGAATAAATTTATCTACGGAATAATACTTACAACATTTTTTACTATCCACTCTATTTCTGCTCAAGAAGTAACATTAATTGCTGGAGGAGATGTTGAATGGAGTAGAATGATAAATAAACCCAAATACTATTACGATTCCGATAAAGCAAGTGAAAAAATGAGAAAAGATGGATGGAGACGTTTGTCTTTTATTGCTAGTGACGAAAGCAAGTCGCACATGATTAATACGTATGGAGTTGATCCAGACTCACCTAAAAAACATCATATAAAATCAATTCCACTAAATCTTGAGTTTTCTACAGTTGAAGAAGAATACGCACATCCTTTTTTAAAGATTGCACCAATTTTAAAAAAGGCAGATATTGCTTTTATAAACCTTGAAACACCGCTTTCTGACACAGCAAGACAAATAGGTGCTTTTAAGACTTCAACGGCTTTTGCCAAAGCCATAAAAGATGCTGGAGTTGATGTGGTTAGTACTGCCAATAATCATTCTTTAGATGCTGAAGGAGTCGGACTTATTGAAACAAAAGAAGTCTTACTTGCAAATAAAATTGAGGTGATAGGTACAGGATTCAATTTAGAAGATGCCAGAAAACCAGTTATCATAGAAAAAGACAATATCAAAATCGCATTTTTAGCATACACTTATGGCGTTAACCCAACTCGAACTGATATTGGTTTTGCATTTCACAATCGATCGGGAGCAATGCCCCTTGACCCCTTTTTAATTAAAGAAGATATTAAACGGGTAAGACAGCAAGTAGATTACATCGTGCTTTCTTTTCATTGGGGATTGGAAAACAAACAAGAAATTCACCCTGCATCGATAGAGTTTGCCCATGACATGATCGATAGTGGTGCAGATGTAATATTAGGACATCATCCTCATGTGCCAAGAGGAATAGAGATTTACAATGGAAAACCTATCGTTTATTCTATGGGCAATTTAATTTTCGGGCATACACATACCAATTGGAAAGATAATTTTCTTGCAAGAATCACTTTTTCAAAAAAGAAAATATGCAAACTCGAAATAGTGCCAGTTGCCGGAAAAATGCAAGATATAGGCCAGCCTTTTGTGCTTGACGGGGATAGGGCAAAAGAATTTTTGGAAGAAATAAAAACCCAAAGCGAACCTTTAAATACAACACTTACAATTAAAAAAAACATTGGTACTGTTCGTATAAAAAAGTAGAATATCAAAATATATGCCTTTTGAAAAAGGAGTCTATTTTAAAGTAAGGATTTTGATGGCAACTTGACACTCGATCTGCGAAATGTCGGCGAAAATAAAACAGATGCCTCGATGTATACCCCTTCCAAATTAAAATTCGGGGTTTTGGAGGGTATTTGATCGATCGATTATGCCGCTGATCGAATAGATTTGCGTTTTTGGCGGATTGTCTGGAATTTCATGGAATGGAACTGTCCGATAAGGAAATAGCATACCTAGGGACCGAGCATCGAAAGTGCCGGGATTGCCGCATGGCCGATCGGATAAAGGCCGTCCTATTGCTGGCCAAGGGGTTCGGTTGCATGGAAACGGGGGAGATCCTCCTTTTGAACGACGATACCGTGCGCGGTTATCGAAAGCATTACCTGGGCGGCGGTGTGCCGGCACTTTTAGGGGGTGACCGCAAGGGAAAGCGATGCGCTTTTGGACGCTTCCCGATTGGAGCGGCTCGATGCCCATCTAGCGGAAAAGACCTACTTGGGCGTCGGGGGCATATAATCGATCGGGTGCGGACGGAGTTCTCGGTGGGGTATCCCCGTTCGGGAACGACCGCACCGCTCAAGCGCACGGGGTACGTTTACAGGCGCCCCAAGATGATGCCCTGCAAGGCAGTGCCGATGCCCAACGGGAGTTCGTAAAAGAGTACGCCGAACTGGTGGAGGGCCTTGGGGAAGACGACCGTATCCATTTCATGGACGGCGTACATCCCCGGCACAACAGCGTGGCGGTACACGGTTGGTTCAAAAAAGGCGAGATCGCCCAGATCCCGTCCAATACGGGAAGGAAGCGGATCAATATCAACGGGGCCATCGACCTTGTCTCGCGAAAGGTCCCCATACTTGAGGACGAGCGTATAAACAGCCAAACGGTAACCGCACATCTCTCACGTATGCCCAGGGAACAGGAAAAGGGAACGATATATATTATCGCGGACAATGCCCGTTACTGCTGGTCAAAGGCGGTAAAGGCCTTTTTAGGGGGGAGCCCAAGGGTAAAGTTCAAGTTCCTGCCGCCCTACAGCCTCAATATTATAGAAAGACTTTGGCCCGTCATGAAAAAAGAAGTGATATTCGTAACTGTTCACCCGTTACCCGGATATTTTTCTTAAAAAAGCGGCAATAGATCTGGATCTTGTGTTTTTATTTCGGATCTTTCACAAAACCTTTTGCGTTGACCGATAAGCAGCTCTTGATACAGTTATTAATAAGAGCGTTATTTAGTTTGTATATGTATCGAAAAAGCCCTATCTTTATGGGATGGAGGGAAAAAACAAGAAAAGGTATGGTAAGCAGGCCCAAGAGCTGATCCGTTTCAGGGTCGCCGATTACCTGCGGAAGAAGCAGGGCACGCAAAAGGAATGCGCCGCCATATTCGGCCTGAGCCAGATGGCGGTGAACAGGATATGGGCAAAGTACAAGATAGGCGGCAAACAGGCCCTTAGGAGCAAGAAGCGGGGCACCAAGGGCGGCACGAAGCTTAAAAAGGGGCGGGC
>UOEL01000156.1_pt1 | contig 21277 bp, 14 predicted proteins | sample 1989351 | NCBI WGS metagenome assembly UOEL01 (sample SAMEA4712195, study PRJEB27164) | hydrothermal vent metagenome | biome: marine basaltic hydrothermal vent biome; feature: marine hydrothermal vent; material: mineral | place: Pacific Ocean | collected 2011-06-14/2011-07-23 | depth 1719 m
GAACCCGGTCATAGTTGGTGCTCAACCCTTGGCGCATTACACAGAGTACTAGGATCTCCCATAGGCCCATTCCTTTACGACCAGATCTGATCAATTCACCCCTCTTAGGGTTTATCTTATCGGATAACAACGAAAGAACAGCCGCGCTGAGTTGATCATCCATGAAAATAGCTTGTAGCCCTTTTAATAATTTCGGGGCTTCATCTCTACAATTACCATGAAATTTAGTAGCTGAAATTGGAATCGTAAAAAGGTCTGGGTTTTTCTCAAATTTAGTGCGCATAGGACTCGAATGTTTCTTCGATTTAAGCAATAAATACAAGATACAACAGTAAAAACAACCTAAAAACAACAAACTTTCAAACCGGGTTTTCAACCAAACTATCCGTAAATAAAGGGGTTCAAGATTTACGACCAGACACTAAATATAATCCGTACTTGAATAAATAATGCTTAAAACAGTCATTTATTAGAACATAGCCAAAAATATAGATCGTATTGAATTCCTCCTGGTTAAGGGTATGCGCTTCAAAAACCTTATTTCTCTTTGTGCAATTCAGAAGTATCTAAAAACTCAATGATATCGATCTTGGCATCGCCACTCAGGTAAATTTTCGAAGAACCTCGTGATGTAAGTTCAAAACCAGCACGGGCATGTACCTTTGCTTTCACAGAACCTTCTAAAATAGCCTCAACACCTTCAGCTTCCAATTTCTTCGCTTTCAAATTCGCATTATCAAAGAGTTTAAGGCTAAGGGCGTAGGTGGTGCCATCCATCTTTGCACCGGCGTTGCCGTACATTTGCAAGAAATTCGTTTGGCTAACAGAATAAATACGAACATCAACTCTATCTTTAAGTGTAATTTTCAGGGAATCGCTTTCAAGGTTAAAATCACCTGAACTATTTCCGTTCATCGTAATGTTCATAAAATCAGCATTGGCGTTGAGTTCCAATTTAGAGGAACCATAGGTTTCAACGGTCAACTCCTCGGTAGAGATCATGTCTTTCATACGTATCTTGCCATCATGCATAGTAATCTTTGATAGCTTATTGTAGTTAATTGTGATATCAAGTTTCTTTTTACTGACAATACTGTAAAAAGAACTAATGACCAAGGCGCCATCGTTCACCTTAAATTTCAAAACATCGATCAGGTTGTCATCTGCTGTAAGGGCATAACCTTCATGATTTGATTTTTGCAAGAAAATATCAAGGTCGTCATTAAGCTCTATAGCATTGAACGGAGGTAAGCTTTCAGTAACGTCAACAACGCTTTTGTTTCCCTTTATCTTTGGTTTACGCTGAGAGAATGCCTGAAAGCAGAATAACATTGACAAAAAAATAAGTGTATTCTTCATAGAAGTCTTCTTAAGTTTTTAATATCAGTGGTTCACTCACTTTTTAAATATATATGGCTATCGGACTTGTTGCACAAAGAAATATTTCATAATAATTTGATTATAAGATATTTACATTCCAATGTCACTCGCGAAACAGTTTTCAGGGCTAATTATGTTATAGCTTTAATATATAATGGCCCGATTCAGAATTCAACAAATCGTAAACAACATGTTATCAGATATATAAATTCCTAAATCGTATGTATCGAATCCGATAGTCATATAAATATATTACAAAAAAGTGACATTTACTTTCTCAACTCATCTTGACTTTCAATATTGAATGCCAATTTAAATTTGAACGGGTTCTACTAACTGACATCAAAAAAAATGCCCAACTTGAAAAAGTGGGCATTTAATATTAAAATTCTTTGTTTTAATGTTGTAATTCTTCTTCTTCGTCAAACAAAGGTACTGTCTGTGGTACAAAATCCTGCTCCGGAATTATATATTCCCCATTTTCATCTACTTTGCTATAGTCGTAAGGCCACCTATGTACCTCAGGTATAGATCCGTTCCAGTTACCGTGAATATGCTTTACCTCTGCTGTCCATTCCAACGTGGTTGCTTTCCAAGGGTTCTTTGGGCCTTTTTTACCGTAAAACATACTAACGATAAAGTTATATGCAAACACCAACTGCACACCAGCAGTAACAAAGGCGAACATGGTCATGAGTACCTGTATATCAGTAAATTCATCAAACATAGGAAAGGCCGTATTCTCGTAGTACCGTCTTGGAACCCCAGCCATACCAATGAAATGCATGGGAAAAAATATTCCGTAAGAACCTACCGCCGTTATCCAAAAGTGTACATACCCGAGGTTTTTATTCATCATTTTACCCTCGAACATTTTAGGAAACCAATGGTAAATACCAGCAAACAAGCCATAAAGTGCAGAAATACCCATCACCAAATGAAAGTGGGCAATCACAAAATAGGTATCGTGTACATTGATATCCAAAGTACTATCACCAAGTATGATACCCGTCAATCCACCTGTAATAAAGGTGGATACCATACCTATTGAAAATAACATACCCGGGTTTAATTGAAGATTTCCCTTCCATAACGTCGTTATCCAATTAAATGATTTGACCGCTGATGGTATGGCGATCAAAAGGGTCGTAAAGGTAAAGACCGATCCCAAGAACGGATTCATACCTGAAACGAACATATGGTGACCCCAGACTATGGTAGACAAAAAAGAAATCGCTATAATGGACGCTATCATAGCTCGATACCCAAAAATAGGTTTTCGTGCATTCACCGCCATAATCTCTGATACAATACCCATCGCAGGTAAAATCACGATATAAACTTCTGGGTGGCCCAAGAACCAAAATAGATGTTCGAATAATACGGGCGAACCTCCTTGATAATGTAGCACTTCGCCCTGAATAAATATATCGGATAGAAAAAACGATGTTCCAAAACTTCGATCCATAATCAGCAGCAAGGCAGCTGAAAGTAATACAGGAAAGGATACCACACCTATAATGGCAGTTAAAAAGAAAGCCCAAATTGTCAAAGGCATTCTTGTCATCGACATGCCCTTGGTTCTCAAATTGATTATCGTTACGATATAGTTCAGCGACCCCAACAAAGAGGATGCAATGAATATTGCCATGGACACAAGCCATAGGGTCATACCCATGCCCGAACCGGGCTGTGCCATAGGAAGTGCACTAAGCGGGGGATAAATCGTCCAGCCAGCTGCGGCAGGCCCCGCTTCGACAAAAAGTGATGACAACATAATCACACTAGACAAGAAGAACATCCAATACGATAGCATGTTCAAGAATCCAGAGGCCATATCTCTTGCCCCGATCTGTAACGGAATCAGCAAATTACTAAACGTACCACTAAGCCCTGCAGTTAACACAAAGAAGACCATTATAGTACCATGTATCGTAACCAGCGCCAAATATACATCAGCATCCATTACCCCATCTGGTGCCCATTTGCCCAATAAGGCCTCAAAAATCGGAAAGGACTCACCTGGCCAAGCCAATTGCATTCTAAACAATAATGACATAGCGATACCTATTGTACCCATTATTAAACCGGTAATCAGGTATTGCTTTGAGATCATTTTATGATCTTGGCTAAATATATACTTTGTTACGAAAGTTTCTTTATGATGATGTCCATGATCATCGTGAGCGTGATCATCTACCTGTGCATGCGCCGTTGTTGACATAATCGATTTCTTTGGTTTATTAATTTCTTTGTTATTATTACTGTGCCGATGCCATGGTCTGGCCGAAAGTCTGTTGGGTCTTCAACCAAGCATCATATTCTTCTTGCGTTTCCACAATAATCTTCATTTGCATATTGTAATGTGATTTACCACATATCTTATTACAGAGTAGAATATAATCGAATTCCCAAGGATCTGAATTTTCAGCTCCGTTTGCGGCCTTTTCAGCTCTGATCTTATTGGTTCGCTCTACCTTAGCCACCACATCAGGATTTTGCCTCATATCGGCCGTAGTGGTTATCGGGGTAAACGAAAATTCAGTGACCATACCCGGCACACAATTCATTTGCGCCCTAAAGTGAGGCATGTAGGCCGAATGTAAAACATCTTGCGAGCGTATTTTAAAATTGACCATTCTACCAACTGGTAGGTGAAGTTCTTTGACGATGATATCATCATTGGCATTAAGATCAGATTCATCCAATCCTAAAACATTGGCTCTATCGATATCGATCATTCGAACATTGGCGTTTCCCAAAACATTATCAGCTCCACCATATCTAGCGGTCCAATTAAACTGCTGGGCATAGAGCTCTACGATCAATGGGTCATCATCTTCATCAACGTTCATAATATCCGTCCATGAATACAGCCCCCAAATAATCAATCCGGCCAAAACAATAACCGGAATAATCGTCCAAATAAACTCAAGTCGATTATTATCTGCATAAAAAAGTGCTTTCTGACCTTTTTTTCCTCTGTATTTATAAGCAAAATAATGTAACAGCGCTTGGGTGATAAACTGTACGATGAAAATGACAACAAACGATACCAACATCAAATAATCAAAATTGGCACCGTGTTCAGATGCCGCTTCGGGCAATAGAAACTTACTGTATTTCCAAAAACTGAAAATGGTTATACCGTAGGTGAAAAGCATAAAAGCGAACATTAGATAACCATTGTACTTGTTATCTTCATCGTTGGCGATCTGCGAGTTTTCTGTTTTGATTTGAGACAATTCAAATATCTTGGTCATTTGCCAAATTGCAATTGCCACTAGTGCTAAAACAGCTAAAGTTAATACTGTAGTCATCGTATGATTTATGTTATACTTTAAACTTACTAATAATGAAAATGCCTGCTCTCTTCAATGAACGGATTTCGAGTAGGTTGCAAAGGTGCTGATGCCAATGCCCTAAAAACCCAGAATATGAACAAGCCCGCAAAAAATAATATGGCACCTATTTCAGGTATACCTATATACCACTGATCGCCCACCGTAGATGGCATGATCATATTAAAAACATCCATATAGTGCCCAGCTAGAATCACTATACCGGCCATAATCACGAACCAGTTCATTCTTTTAAAATCGCTGTCCATCAACAACAATACGGGAAACACAAAATTCATGGCCACCATACCAAAAAATGGTAGATTATAATCTTCGATCCTAGTAATATAATAGGTTACCTCTTCTGGTATGTTCGCATACCAAATCAACATAAACTGTGAAAACCATAGATAGGTCCAGAAAATACTGATTCCGAACATGAACTTGGCCAAATCGTGAATATGGCTATCGTTTACATCTTCTAAATATCCCTTTGATTTCAGATAAATGGTCACCATGGCAATTACCGTTATGCCCGATACGAACATACTTGCGAAAACATACCACCCGAACAAAGTACTGAACCAATGTGGGTCAACACTCATAATCCAATCCCAAGACATTATCGATTCCGAAATCAGATAGAAAACCAAGAAGGCGGCAGAGATCTTAAAATTCAATTTAAAATTAGAATTGTCATCTGAGGCATCTTGTGCCAATGATAATTTTCTTGAGTACTCACGGTATAAAATCCATCCTCCTAAAAAGACAGCGGCACGTATCAAAAAGAAAGTAGGGTTTAAATACCCTGACTTAGCCTGCAACAGTTTATCATGAGCTACTACATCAGGGTCCATCCAAACAAACAAATGGTTCATGTGCAATACCGACAATAGCAATATGACGAAAATGATAATACCGCCTGGAACTATATATGAGGTTATCCCTTCCATTACCCTAAACAATAAGGGTGACCATCCTGCTTGTGCCGCACGCTGTATTGCATAAAAGACCAAAACGCCCAATGCGATCATAAAAAAGAAAAATGCAGCCACATAGAGTGCAGCCCATGGTTTGTTCTGTAATTGGTGCAATAAATGCACATCATGCGAGGTATCATGTGCTTCTTCATGTTGTGCATCGGCCACCGTGCCATGTTCTTGGGCAGCAAGGTGATCCGCTTCAGTAGCATGTGAATCTTCGTGACCGTCACCATGACCCGCTACCATTTCTTTAGCCTCCTCAATTGTACCAGGGGCGGTCATAAAACCGTAACCTATGCCCAAAAGTCCAATAACCATCAAAATGATGGAACCCATTTTCAACCTGTTCGAAATCGTGTACATATCAGTATTCTATGTATTATTTTGTTAAGTCTTGTTTCAATTTCATGACATACTCAGAAACCTGCCACATTTCTTTAGTGTTCATTTGCGAGGTATATGACCCCATAGAATTCAATCCGTATTGAATGGTATGAAAGCTAGTGCCCACAGTAATATTTCGTGCTGCATCGGTATAGCTGGGCACACCTAAAATCTTTTCTCTTTTCACCAATGTACCCTGACCTTTACCCGCATTACCGTGACAAACGGCACAATAGATCGTGTACATTTCTTTACCGGCCGCCATATTTTCTTCCATTTGTATCGAATCCAACGGGCTGGTCTGCAAACGTGCCAATTCTTTTCCTTCGGGCGTGTTTTCATATCTATAAGGTATAAAACCTCTAGGTATGGTGTTCAGTGGTGGGGTTTGAGCTTCCATTCCGTTAGGAAGAAAACCAACCTCACTATAGGTCTTATAACCTATTGCCTCGTACATATTGGGCATGTATTGGTAATTTGGTTGACGCTTGTCTTGACAAGAAGCAAGAGCAATTACCAAAACCAAACCAAGTACTATTTTGCTAAAACTGTTCATATTCAATGACTGTTTTTTTCTAATGTATTAATCTCTACGGCTCCCGTATCGGCTAATAAGTTTCTTAGCACATCTTCGTTATCGTGTATTTCAATTTCCATTAAAAAATGGTCGTCGGTCGTACGTAGATCGGGGTTTTCGGCTTTCTTAAATGGCCACAACCTACTTCTTAGGTAAAATGTAATCACCATTAAGTGGGCCGCAAAAAATACGGTCAACTCAAACATGATAGGCACAAAGGCAGGCATGTTCTCGATATAGCTAAAACTTGGCTTACCGCCAATATTTTGTGGCCAGTCTTCTATCATGATATAGTTCATCATCCAAACAGAGAACGACAACCCTATACAACCATATATAAAAGAAGTGATGGCCAATCTTGTAGGCGCCAACCCCATTGCCTTGTCTAAACCGTGAACGGGAAAAGGACAAAACACCTCTTCTATATGAATTTTAGCAACTTTTACTTTCTTGACGGCAAGCATCAATATATCGTCGTCGTCGTAATAAGCATGTATAACTTTAGATGCCATATCTATTTATGTTGATTTAAAATTTTTGCTTGACCTGCCCAATCATCACGTTGCGCCCTACCGGGGAAGGCTTCGGTAATAGAATCTAACAAATCGTATTCTTTTTCGGTCATTCTACTCACCTGCGCAAAAGTGAAAACACCTATTTGGTTCAGGGTTTTTTCCATTTTCGGGCCAATACCCTTGACTTTTTTCAGGTCATCTGCGGTATCTTTTGATGCATCAAAAGTACCAATAGAACCCAACAAGCTAGCAACGCCTTTCTTTTCGGTCTCAATTGAGGCCACTTGCTCATCTACCTCGGTTTGTTCAACAACTTTCTCGGTTTTAATGATATTCGCAGAAACCGCGGTATTGCTAATTTGATATAGCGGCTGACCGGCTTCCCTTAATTTCTTAAAGCGTGATCCTGATGCCTTCAAAATCGTTTTCACCTCTGCCTGCGCAATTACAGGAAAGGTTCTCGCATACAATAGGAACAATACAAAGAAGAACCCTATTGTGCCGATGAAAGTTCCGATATCGACAAAAGTTGGCGAAAACATCGTCCATGACGAGGGAAGATAATCACGGTGCAATGAGGTCACGATAATCACAAACCTCTCAAACCACATACCTATGTTCACTACAATTGAAATAAAGAACGAGAACATGATACTGGTACGCAACTTCTTGAACCACATTAACTGCGGTGAAAATACATTACAGGTCATCATTGACCAATATGCCCATGCATAAGGCCCTGTTGCTCTGTTCAAAAAGGCGTATTGTTCATACTCAACACCTGAATACCAAGCCATGAACAGTTCTGTTATATAGGCACAACCAACAATCGAACCCGTTAACATTATTACAATGTTCATCAACTCGATATGCTGAACGGTAATGTAGTCTTCTAATTTACTCACTTTACGCATGATTATCAGCAGTGTGTTTACCATGGCAAACCCTGAGAAAATCGCTCCTGCAACAAAGTAGGGCGGAAATATGGTGGTATGCCATCCGGGAATGACCGCCGTGGCAAAATCAAACGATACAATGGTGTGTACCGAGAGTACAAGTGGTGTGGCCAAACCTGCCAAGACCAATGATACCTCTTCAAAACGTTGCCAATCTTTTGCCCTACCGCTCCATCCGAAACTCAATAAACTGTATATTTTCTTTTGGAAGGGAAGTACTGCCCTGTCTCGGATCATTGCAAAATCAGGAAGCAAACCTGTCCACCAGAAAACCAGTGAGACCGATAGGTATGTCGATATCGCAAACACATCCCAAAGCAAGGGCGAGTTGAAATTCACCCATAGCGAACCGAACTGGTTGGGAATAGGAAGCGTCCAATACGCCAACCAAGGGCGACCCATGTGTATAATGGGAAACAAGCCCGCTTGAATTACCGAAAATATGGTCATCGCCTCGGCAGAACGGTTGATGGCCATTCTCCATTTTTGTCTGAACAGCAATAATACGGCAGAAATCAATGTACCGGCATGGCCAATACCTACCCACCAAACAAAGTTGGTAATATCCCAAGCCCAGCCAACGGTTTTGTTCAATCCCCATGTACCGATCCCTGTAGATATTGTATAAACAATACAACCAATACCCCAAAGAAATGCAGCTAGGGCAATGGAAAAAACTATCCACCATTCCTTACTGGCTCTACCCTCGACAGGAGCGGCAATATCTACCGTTACATCATGGTAGCCTTTGTCCCCGATCACTAAGGGTTTTCGTATAGGTGCTTCGTAATGCGACGCCATAGTTTATTAATATATTATGTTCCTTATTATAATTTAAGCTTCGTTGGTATTCCTGACTCTTACTTGATATACCACATTTGGTTTTGTTCCTACAGCCTCTAACAAGTGGTATGCCCTATCGTCTTTTACTAAATCGGCAATTATGCTTCCCTCTTCATTGACATCTCCAAAAATCATTGCACCTGAGCTACATGCTGCAGAACAGGCAACGGCATCATTGAACTCGCCCTTGGCCACTACCCTTCCTTCTCGTTTTGCATTTAATATAATTGCTTGGGTCGATTGTATACAGAAAGAACATTTCTCCATTACACCCCTTGATCGTACAGTAACATCAGGGTTGATCACCATTTTGCCCAGATCATTGTTCATGTGATAATCGAATTCTTCGTTGTTGTTGTACAAGAACCAGTTAAACCTACGCACTTTATATGGGCAGTTATTGGCACAATACCTTGTACCTATACAACGGTTGTACGCCATATGGTTTTGACCCTGACGACCGTGCGAGGTTGCCGCTACCGGACAAACAGTTTCGCAGGGCGCGTGATTACAATGCTGGCACATCACAGGCTGAAAGACCACTTGAGGATTGGCCGACGGATCTTCTAACCCACTAAAGCCACCCAATGAACCTTTCTCGCCCCAAAGACCATCAAATTCCTCTTTTTTAGTAGTATCTTCCTCAAAGGTACCCTCTGAAGAATAATACCTATCGATACGCAACCAATGCATATCCCTTGACTTTCTAATTTCTTCTTTACCGACAACAGGAACATTGTTCTCTGCATGACAGGCAATTACACACGCTCCACAACCCGTACAGGCGTTTAAATCGATAGACAGGTTGAAATGATGGCCGATAGAGCTATCAAAACTATCCCACAAATCAACCGAGGTTGCAGGTACTTCTTGATGATTTAAAGAAACCTGAGGAACAGCGTTCCATTCCGCATGGTCTTTTGTGTTGAAAACCTCTAAGGTGGTCTCTTTGATTATATCACCCCTGCCCATCAATGTATTCTGCAACTGCACACAGGCATATTCATGGGTGCCCGACGATTTTTCTAAGGTGGCCGACTGCACTGTATTGAACCCTTGGTATAACGGGTATGCATTCACCCCTGTTATCATTTCAGATTTCATGCCCACCTGTCTTCCATAACCCAAAGACAAGCCTATAGAACCAGGTGCTTGACCAGGCTGTATCAAAACAGGTACTTTATCAATAGACACACCGTTTACCGTTAATTTGGCATAACTGCCATCTAACGCGCCATTGGCAACATTCTCATTTATGAATCCTAATTTTTCAGCATCTACTTTGGAAACCGTGAGGTAATTATCCCAAGATACCCTTGATATTGGATCTGGAAATTCTTGTAACCACGGGTTTCCGGCCTGCTGACCGTCTCCCATTCCTACTTTTGAATACAAGGTAAGCTCCATTTCACCACCACTAGTGGCATTTGACAAGCTACGTACAGCAGAGGTAATGGATATCATAGTCGTACCCGAAGTAGATTCACTTTCGACCACCTGATCTGTTTCCTCTTTATCTTCATTTGAAGGTACGATTATTGGATCACCAACACTTTCGGCCTCGACAATGTCTGAGACCAATGATGTGTCAGATGCAACAAAAACACCATCGTGCAGGGCTTGGTTCCAACCACTTTCCCCTAAAATACCCGTACTCCAGTTTTCCTTTATATAATCGTAATACTTTTTATCGCTACCCATCCACAGCAACAGAGAAGCCTGTAATTGGCGGGTATCGAACAACTCATTTATCGTTGGTTGCATAAGGCTAAAGTGCCCTTTCTTTATTTCGGCATCACCCCATGATTCTAGATAATGATTCGCAGCTGCTGTATAATTCGTGATTTCCGTGGTCTCGTTCCAATTGGTCGAGAAAGACACTGAAAGATCCACCTTTTTTATTCCTTCGGAAAAATCGGCCGCATTGGGCAAGGTATACATTGGATTTACACCATCTATAATCAAAGCACCCACTCGACCTGCTTTCATATTTGAGATCAAGGCGTTGACATTTTTTATATTTCCCTGACGGATATTTTTAGGAGATTTCGGGTCAAAAGCCTTACTGCCCAACATTTCATTGATGGCCAGCACTACCGCTTGGGCGTTTTCATCTTCTAAACCGGTTACGACAACGGTCGCCACTTTATTTTTACTTATTTCAGCAACAACACTCTCAATTGCCCTTTGTGCATATTCAGGAATTTCGCCACTTATCGAAGTGCCATTTAACTTGGCATATAATTGTGCTAATGCGATTTTTTGCTGCATTGGGGTCAAAGGCACACGGGTGTCGGCATTGGCACCGGTCAATGACATGTTGGCCTCAAACTGTACGTGCTTCGACATTTTTCCGTTCTTGGGAATACGTCCTTTAGCATACCCACTTTCATATCCGCCACCTTGCCAATCTGAAAGAAAATCAGCTCCGAAGGAAATAATCACATCAGCTTTTTCAAAATCATAATCCGCCAATGCCCGCTTACCATATCTTGCTGCAAAAGCAGATAGGGCCGCATCTTCTGAAATAGCATCATAGACAACGTGCTCTACATTGCCGTACATTTCTTTGAACGCTCCTAATAATTTTGTGGTAGAAGGACTCGCGTAGGTTTGGGTCAGCAAAACAATTTGCTTGCCCGATGCTTTCAAACTGTTCAATTTAGCTTTTACGTCAGCATCCAACGCACTCCACTCAATAGGCTCTCCATTTTTTAAAGGACCTTGCAGCCTTGTACTATCATACAATGACAAGACAGATGCATGAACACGTGCATTCGCACTTCCGTTCACTTTGGCATCAGAATTATTTTCGATCTTGATAGGTCTTCCTTCTCTTGTCTTCACCAAAATGCTTGCGAAATCAAAACCATTGGCAATCGTCGTCGCATAATAATTAGCTACCCCTGGAATAATATTTTCTGGTTGAACAACATACGGTATTGTCTTACGAACAGGGCCTTCACAGGCCGCCAAAGAAGCTGCCGCCGTACTAAAACCTACATATTTTAGAAAATCTCTTCTATTTGTGCTCGTTTCAGACAAATTCTGCTTGTCGCCTAGAAATTCGTCAACAGGAATCTCTTGTGCAAACTCATTCTGCCTTAGCGTCTCAACAATGGAATCGTTTGGATTTAACTCCGCTTCGTTTTTCCAATATTTTTTGTTTGATGCCATACGATTTATCTGTAATTAACTACTTTAAAGATTATTAATAGTGGCACTTACCACATTCTAACCCACCCATTTGGGCAGCAGTCAGATTCTCTACTCCATATTTCTTAGAAAGCTCTTCATGAATTTTTGCATAATATTCATTACCCTCTACTTTTACCTTGGTCTCTTTATGACACTCAAGGCACCAGCTCATGGTCAACGGTGAAAATTGAGACACTATCTCCATTTCCTCAACAGGGCCATGACATGTCTGACACTCAACACCCGCCACTGTAACATGCTGTGAGTGATTAAAATACACCAAATCAGGCAGGTTGTGCACACGCACCCACTCAACGGGTTTGCTTTCTCCTGTATACTCTTGATTCTCTTCGTCCCAACCCACGGCTGCATACAGTTTTTTGATTTCATTGGTATAAAACTCATTGGTATACCCATTGTCTATGTCTTCTTGAGATGGTCCATCGGCATTGCCCTTGTATTCGAAAATAGATTTATGGCAATTCATACAGACATTCAATGAAGGAATGCCAGAAGTCTTTGACACCCTTGCGGAAGAATGACAATACGTACACTCGATCTTATTGTCACCAGCATGTATTTTATGAGAATAATGTATGGGCTGAATGGGCTCGTACCCTTGATCTACCCCTAATTGCATCATCCATCCATAAGCAAAGTACATACTACCCAATATTAGAAAGATAGCGGTCACCAAAACCAAGAACTGGTTTTTGGCAAAGGCTTTCCAAATCGGCATTCTTTTCTCGGCATTCGTTTTTTCGACAGAAACACCATTGGCATCGGCTATTCTTCGTAATTTTTTGTTGACCAAGAACAACATCATCACCAAAAGACCGAACACTAAGACCAAGGCCCCCAATATAGTTTCGTTAGACATGATTGAATCATTGGCCTTTGCCCCATCGGCAACTGCACCCGTCTGAACGACTTTGGCCGCTGGTGGCTCAGCTGCCGTATACGCCAAAATATCATCGATATCGGTATCGGACAAGGTAGGGAAAGGGGTCATCGCAGCTTGGCCGTATTCTTCGTACACCTTATTTGCATAGGCATCCCCAGACTTTATCATTCCAGGGCCGTTTTTTATCCAGGCATTAAGCCACTCACGATCCAACCCTTCGTCTTCAAATAGACGCGATTCTACATTTGCCAAGGCTGGGCCCGTCATTTTTCTTGTCAACGAGTGGCAGGCGGCGCAATTTTGATTAAAAAGTGTTTTCCCTTTTGCGACATCACCATCCCCAGATGCTTCTGTCACCACCTCAACCGCAGTTTCGGCCTCATCAGCAACAACTTCATTTTGTGGGAAAAGAGATACGGAAAAAAATAAGAAAATTATCAGACTTATACCTAGAACTCTAGAAATTTGATTGCGGTTTGTAACCTTTTCCATAATTTGTTGAATATTTCAATCTAAATCTTGGCACGATTTTTAATATACCCAATAAGAACAAGCCTTTTCTATATCGCTACCAAAATCGCTTGCGAAAATACGACATAGACTTTTATTTGAAAAACCTTAACGTATTTATAATTTATAATTTATAATTGTTCTAAATAAAAAACGGTTTTTTTGTTCGGACTTTAAAAATTACTTTTGTAAACAGAATTTTCAATTTAAATACCACAACCCTATGAAAACACTTTCCTTTTTATTGGTATTCTCATTTTCGATTTTTTACGCTAGTGCGCAAAAGGGTGATATACGTATTGAACAAGACAAAAAAATAGTAGATCTCTTAGCTATTTACAAATCATCGAACGCAAGTAATAATTATTACAGAATTCAGGTTGGTTTTGGTTCGCACGCCAAGGCTCAAAAAATAAAATCAAATGTAGAACAGGATTTTCCAGATATGTACTCAAAAATAGATTTTGATTCACCCACTTACCGAGTGCGGCTCGGAAAGTTCAAGACCAAACTCGAGGCAGAACGTAAATTTATGGAGGTCCGGAAAAAATACCCGAATGCGATGTTGTTAAAACCAAAAAAATCGACCAAATAGGTCGTTTTTTTTACGCTTCAATTTTCAATACTACTTTGACTTTAATTTCTTCTTGACTGCTACCTCTTCGTAGGCTTCTACAATATCACCTTCTTTTATGTCATTATAGCCTTTTAGCTGTAGGCCACAATCATACCCTTTAGCGACTTCCTTTGCATCATCTTTAAAGCGTTTTAAGGAGGTTAGCTCACCTGTATAAATCACAACGCCCTCACGAATTAATCGTATGTTCGATTTTCTAAAAATCTTGCCTATAGTGACCATACACCCGGCAATGGTGCCAATTTTAGAAATCTTAAAGGTTTCGCGTATTTCGGCAGTACCCGTTATCTCTTCTTTGATTTCAGGAGACAACATACCTTCCATCGCATCTCTAAGGTCATTTATGGCATCATAAATAATCGAGTACATTCTAATATCTATTTCCTCTTTGTCAGCCAAGGATCTTGCATTGCCCATTGGCCTAACGTTGAACCCAATGATTATCGCGTCAGAGGCAGAGGCCAACAACACGTCAGACTCTGTAATCGGCCCTACTGCCTTATAAATAATATTCACCTGTATCTCTTCAGTCGATAGTTTTTGAAAAGAATCGGTCAAGGCCTCAACAGACCCATCAACATCTCCTTTGAGAATAACATTCAACTCTTTGAAATCACCCAAGGCAATTCTTCTTCCTATTTCATCTAACGTAATATGGCGTTGCGTTCTTACCGATTGTTCGCGTTGCAATTGCGATCTTCTAGTCGCGATCTGCTTGGCTTCGCGTTCGTCTTCGAATACATTGAATCTATCACCCGCCTGTGGGGCACCGTCTAACCCTAAAATTGATATGGGAGTCGAAGGCCCTACTTCGACAACAAAATTGCCGCGCTCGTCTTGCATGGCCTTGATCTTGCCACTACAAGTACCTGCCAACACATAATCACCTATTTTAAGAGTACCGGCCTGAACCAAAATCGTAGACATATATCCTTTTCCCTTGTCCAAAAACGCCTCGATTACCGCACCCGATGCCAATTTATCAGGATTGGCCTTTAGCTCTAACAATTCAGCTTCGAGCAATACTTTTTCTAAAAGTTCATTGACACCATCACCTGTCTTTGCCGAAATATCATGAGACTGAATCTTACCGCCCCAATCTTCAACCAACAAATTCATTTGTGATAGCCCTTCTTTTACCTTATCAGGATTTGCATTGGGCAAATCTATTTTATTTATTGCAAATACAATGGGCACACCTGCCGCCTGAGCATGGCTTATCGCCTCTTTTGTCTGTGGCATAATCTCGTCATCAGCAGCGACAACGATAATGGCAATATCAGTTACCTGAGCACCACGCGCACGCATTGCCGTAAAGGCTTCGTGGCCAGGGGTGTCTAGAAAAGAAATATGTTGGCCATCTTCCAAAGTGACTCCATATGCCCCAATATGTTGGGTGATGCCCCCACTTTCAGCAGCAATGATGTTTTCTTTTCGTATATAGTCTAAAAGAGAGGTTTTACCATGATCGACATGGCCCATTACAGTAACGATAGGCGCCCTTGGCTTCAAATCTTCAGGGGCATCCTCTTCCTCTATAATACTTTCCTCTATTTCAGCCGTAACGAATTCGACTTCATAACCGAACTCGTCAGCAACGATTGCCAAGGTTTCGGCATCTAATCGTTGGTTCATGGTCACCATGATACCAAGCGACATACAAGCCGAGATGATTTCGGTAGTAGAAACATCCATCATTGTAGCTACTTCGTTTGCTGTTACAAACTCGGTAACTTTCAAGATTTTACTTTCTATTTCTTGCTGTTCGAGATCTGCCTCTGTCTGTTGGCGATGTTGATCTCGTTTATCTTTACGGTACTTGGCTCCTTTACCTTTTTTGGCTTTTCCTTGCAGTTTCTCTAAGGTCTCACGTACCTGTTTTTGTACATCTTCTTCTGTAGGCTCGACTTTGTTTACTACACGTTGACCTCCTCTTCTACCTGGTGCACCACCTCCTTTTTTTGATTGGTCGCCCTGATTATTACTTACAATTCGCCTTCTTCTTTTCTTTCTATCCCCTCTATCAGTGGTTTTGGCCGTTTTGGCCGACTTTGCCTCTTCCTTCTTTTTCTTGGGTTTTTGAAACTTTGTGAGATCTATCTTATCCCCCATTATTTTTGGCCCTGAAAGTTTTTTGTACTGTGTGGCCAATTTTTTATTTTCAAGAAGCTTCTCCTCTGTTTTTTCTTCTTCGGGCTCAGCGGTTTCTTTCTTCTTGGGCGTCACTTTTTCGGGTTGGGCCTCTTCAACCTTTTCCTTGGCCTTTTTTTCTTTCTTCTTCGGGTTTAGATCGATCTTACCAACGGTCTTCGGCCCACTAAGTTCGGTTTTTGCCTTAATGATCTGTTCAGAAGCGGCAGTTCTCTTTTCTCTTACCAGTCTTCTTTCTTCTTGCTCTTGTTCTAACCGAACACGTATAGCCTCCTTCTCTTTTCGTTTTTCCTCACCGACTTCTTTCGATGCGACCTTTTTGCTCATATCGGTCTGAAACTCATCTAACAGCACCTGATGTATCTCTTCGGAAATCTTGGTAGTGGGGCGGGCTTCTATTTCATACCCCTTTGAGGATAGATATTCAACCACCCTATCTAAAGAAATATTGAGATCCCTCAGAACTTTGTTAAGCCTTATTGTTGCATTTTCTACCATAAATACTGATTCCTATTCTTTTAAATCACTCTAAACCGCTGCTAATATATAGCTATTCTTCCAATTCTGCTTTTAGTATACGCACAACTTCTACAATTGTCTCTTCTTCAAGGTCTGTTCTTTTTACAAGGTCGGCCACATCTTGCTCTAATACACTTCTGGCAGTATCCATACCTATTTTTTTGAACTCATCTATAATCCAACCATCGATTTCATCAGAAAACTCTGTAAGCTCTACATCTTCTTCAACTCCTTCACGAAATACATCGATCTCATAACCGGTCAATTTACCTGCCAATCTGATATTATGCCCTCCTCTACCAATTGCCTTCGAAACTTCTTCAGGTTTTAGATATACTTGAGCAGTCATATTCTCATCGTTCAACTTCACTGATGAAACCCTTGCAGGGCTCAAGGCCCTTGTAACCAACAATTGTGGATTAGCGGTCCAATTGATTACATCTATGTTCTCATTGCCAAGTTCACGTACAATACCGTGAATACGAGACCCTTTCATACCTACGCAGGCACCTACGGGATCTATACGGTCATCATATGAATCTACGGCCACTTTTGCCTTTTCACCAGGAATGCGAACTACTTTTTTAACACTGATAAGACCATCGAAAACTTCGGGTATTTCTTGAAAGAACAACTGCTCTAAAAATTTTGGAGAGCTTCTTGACATGATGATCGAAGGTTTGTTGCCCTTCAATTCAACACTTTCGATTATTCCGCGTACATTATCTCCTTTTCTAAAGAAATCAGATGGTATCTGCCTATCTTTCGGAAGTATGATCTCATGCCCGTCATCATCTAATAATATAATGGCTTTGTGGCGTATATGATGAACTTCAGCAGTGTAAATCTCACCCTCTAGATCTTTAAACTGTTTGTATATCGTCGTGTTATCGTGCTCGTGAATTTTTGAAATCAAATTTTGACGCAGTGCTAAAATCGCCCTTCTGCCTAGATCCATCAATTTCACCTCTTCTGAAACGTCTTCGCCTACTTCAAAATCAGGCTCTATATTTTGCGCATCAGAAAGTGATATTTCTTCGTTGGGCTCTTCTACCTCACCATCTTCAACAACGATCCTGTTTCTCCATATCTCCAAATCTCCCTTATCAGGGTTGATAATGATATCGAAATTATCATCAGATCCAAATTTCTTCTTGAGGGCACTTCTAAATACGTCTTCCAAAATCGCCATCAATGTTACTCGGTCAATGAATTTATCATCTTTGAACTCTGAGAAAGATTCAATCAACGCAATATTTTCCATTCTTCTACTATTAAAATTTTAAAATAACCTTTGCTTCCCTTATGTCAGAAAAACCGATTTCCTTTTTTTTCTGAACCGTGACCTTCCCTTTTCCTATGGGTTTGGGTTCCCGTACTTTCCATTCTAAAACGATACCGTCTTCTACCGTTGCCGTAAGGTTTCCCACAAAAGTCTCACCGTTGGTTTTGACTTCAAGCTTTCTTCCTATATTTTTTTCATACTGCCTTGGCAATACCAAAGGTGTTGCGGCCCCTGCCGAGGCGACCTCTAGAGAAAAATCTTCTTCTTCCCTATCTAAATTATGCTCTATTGCCCTACTTATTTTTATACAGTCTTTGACCGTTACCCCATGATCTCCGTCAATAACGACATTGATCTTATTATCGGGCGTAATCGTAAAATCAATTAAAAACAAAGAACTTTCTTCTGCCAGAGCATCACTTAAAAGCGTTTCGACCTTTTGCTTCAACATAACCTTTAGAAATAAAAAAGAGGACTATAATGGCCCCCTCATGAATACTTTGATATTCGTTCAGTGGTGCAAATATACATTTATTTTTACGTTTTGCAATAGTACAGAACGGTAAATAAAGTTAGGCTATACTATTGATTAATAATTAGAATACGCAACTTAAAATCAAGTTTTAAGTACTATTTTTATTCCACTAGAGTTATTGTACCATAACCTTAACCACCTAATCTCATGGAAATCTTATCTTCTTATAACCTAATTATCGGGGCTTCTCTCATTGTAGTACTATCGTTTTGGTTCAACGGCATCTCGAAAAAAACGAGTATTCCCTCTGTTCTTATGCTCATTGTGCTGGGTGTTCTTATTAAAATAGCACTTGGGTTTTTCGTTCCCAGTATTCCTGATTTTGCTGGGTCTCTTGAAATTTTAGGAACCGTAGGATTGATCATGATCGTACTTGAAGCTGCTTTGGAACTTGAGCTGAAAAGAGAAAAATTAGTGCCCATTATAAAATCAATGGCGATTGCCTTGATCGGCTTGGTAGGTTCGGCTTGGGTCGCAGCTTTGATTTTGCATCAATTTATCGACGGCATGACCATGCAGTCAGCTTGGTTATATGCCACCCCATTGTCTATTCTCTCAAGTGCTATTATCATACCCAGCGTTGGCGGACTTGCAAGTGCGAAAAGGGAATTTCACATATATGAAAGCACCTTCTCTGACATCTTCGGCATCATGATGTTCTACTTTTTGGCAGGAGAACTCAACCCTTCTGAAAATGGAGGGGCAGTAGGCTTTGCAGGCAATTTATTGCTCACCATAGTAATAGCCGTTGTGGCCAGTTATGCCATCATACTCGTCTTTCAACGTATAAAGAGTCAGGCGAAACTCTTTCTTTTGATCGCCGTGCTGCTTTTACTCTATGCGATCGGCAAGAAAATGCATCTTTCTTCACTGATCATCATATTGGTTTTCGGGCTTATCATAAAGAACATCAAACTATTTTTTCCTGGCAAAACGGCCATTTTTTTGGAAAACGAAAAAATAAATCAGATCTACCACGAATTACATATCATCACTTTAGAAACGGCTTTCGTAGTGCGTACTTTCTTTTTTGTGATTTTCGGAATCACAATTGTTCTGTCATCTTTATTAAGCCTTAACGTAGCTCTTGTCAGCATTTTGATGATCATCTCTATTTACGCCATTCGTTGGTTGATTTTGCGTGTTTTCGTTGGAAAGGATATGCTGCCCCAACTGTTCATTGCCCCTAGGGGGTTGATTACTGTTCTACTTTTTTACGCCATACCCAAACAGGCCGAGATAGTAGGTTTTGAATCGGGAATTCTTCTTTTTATAATCATAGCGACTAGCCTTGTTATGACCTGGGCCATGATCAAGGACAAACGAAAAATGGGAACACTGCTCGATGAAATCGATGAAAAAGTATTAGAACGAAACGAGGCTGAGGATGCTTTACGCAGAGATGGTCACTCTGAAAATGAGGAAACCATTACTTTAGAAAAACCTGAAACTGCCGAGGGCAGTGAGAACCTCAATACTGAAGACCTAGGCACTACCGAGTAGGCGCCTGCCCAATCAGTACGAATTGGCGCTATCTATAAAATTACGTTCAGAAAAATCATTAAATAGCTCCTCTAAATACGGTCAAAGCAAGAGCATTTGGTCGTATTGGTAAAAGACGGTAGCAACTATACGGTCGGTGATGGTTTTTATGCTGTTCCCATGCATGTCTGCCCGACCGTGGCAAAATATGAGACCTTGCAAGTAATAGAAAAAGGGGAAGTTATCGGAGAGTGGAAAGTTGCCGCCAGAAACCAAAAGATAACTATCTAAGATACCCTCGTTCGCTCTAAATACGTTAGCTTGCTCTTCTTTTTAAATATAAATTTCAAATTTTTGAACAGAAAACAATTTCTCGAACAATCGGCAATGGCCCTTCTGGCTACGGCTTTAATAGGTTGCTTTGACAATAAGAAAGGTAGGTTACAAAAGAATCAAGTAATCGCCTGTATTGGTGATAGTGTAACAAGCGGGGGAGGTAATGGTTATGTAGAAATTCTACAGACATTGGCAAATGAAAAATGGCCCGAACTGAACCTAACATTTCTGAATTGGGGCAAGAGCAGCGAGACGGTAACTGGTTTGACCGAAATAGGGCATCCTGGCCCAAGACCCTATCTGTTCGAGCGGCTTGATGGCCTTTTGAAAAATACACCTATAGATATCGCAATGTTCTGCTACGGAATTAATTGTGGAATTTACGGTATGCCATCGCCCGAGCTTTTCAATAAATTCAAAATTGGTGTCTATTCGTTTTTAGAGAAAGTAAAGCAAAAAAACATCCGAACCATATTATTGACCCCACCGCCATTGACATTGAATACCGTTTCGATTGAACTAGATCCAGAAGCAGAATATACTTGGTTGAACCCCTACCCCAAATACGATAAAGAAATCTTACAAGAATTCAAAAAAATCATTTTGAACACCCAACATGAAGCCGTTATCGCCAATATAGATATTCACAGTCCGTTATCTAAAAATCAGGCCGATTGTTATGACAAAGACCCCATTCACCCGAATATAAAAGGTCATATACTGATTGCCGAGACGATTATC
>UOEL01000036.1_pt1 | contig 21274 bp, 21 predicted proteins | sample 1989351 | NCBI WGS metagenome assembly UOEL01 (sample SAMEA4712195, study PRJEB27164) | hydrothermal vent metagenome | biome: marine basaltic hydrothermal vent biome; feature: marine hydrothermal vent; material: mineral | place: Pacific Ocean | collected 2011-06-14/2011-07-23 | depth 1719 m
CCCCTTTGTTGTCCTACGAGGGTCTGTCATTGAAGAAAAGTGGGTTGTGAAAAGTGAGGGGCGATCAATAGATCCTATGGGTTCAATCATTTTTTTTATTCCCCTGCCAAAGTCAGGTAAAAATGATAATGACAAGATATGGCTTTATAACATTCGATCCAAATCAAACCAACACTTTTTTTAAATGCTTTTGCCCTGGTTGGATCACCTTTTGGGTTTTATAATCCGTTAATCCGTTCTAACCCTAACGCTCGGCATCAAATACGAAGTATACCCATTGATGAAAAAAGAATAAAATCGTGACCAGCCGCTAATATGACAATAGATCTAAAAGCACCTGCTCAAATCGTTCTTTAGGCAAATAGTTGTCTTCTAGGTTTTTCGCAAAGGGAATAGGAGTTTCAATACTGGCAACACGTTTGACAGGAGCATCTAAGTGTTCAAAACAATTTTCCATAACCAAGGCCGATACATCACTGGCAATACCCCCGAACAGGCTATCTTCTTGAAGAATAATAAGTTTTCCCGTTTTCTTGACGGATGTATATATCGCTTCCATATCCAAAGGCATCAATGTTCTCAAATCGATAAGGTCCGCCTTGATATTCGAGTGTTTTTCCAAGGTTTCCAAGGCCCAATGTACGCCAGCTCCATAGGAAACCACTGTTATATCATCGCCTTCCTTTAAAAGACTTGCTTTTCCTAAGGGAAGCGTATAGTAATCGGTCGGTACATCTTGATAAATACTTCTATAAAGGCCCTTATGTTCAAAAAACAATATGGGGTTGGGGTCGTTTATGGCAGTAGCCAACAACCCCTTCGCATCATACGGAAATGCTGGGTATACGACTTTTAGTCCTGGGGTTTTTGTAAACCACGCCTCGTTGGTCTGCGAATGAAAAGGGCCTGCGCCTACACCACCACCGCAGGGCATACGTATGACCACATCGGCTTTTTCGCCCCATCGGTAATGTGATTTTGCCAAATAATTGACAATGGGGTTGAAACCCGTACTCGCGAAATCTGCAAATTGCATTTCCATTACGGCTTTCATGCCGTTTATTGAAAGTCCCATTGCCGCAGAAACAATGGCAGACTCACAAATTGGTGTATTTCGTACCCGTTCTTTGCCAAAGGCATCGACAAAACCATCGGTAATTTTAAAAACGCCCCCGTAATCGGCAATATCCTGCCCCATTATCACAAGGTCGTCATGCTTCTCCATAGACTGCCTCAGGCTTTTTGAAATAGCATCGACCAGACGAATATTTTCGATAGTATCACCATATTTAAACTCTTGATAATCATACTTTACAAACACATCATTTAACTCTTTTCTTTTATCTAAAACAATAGCGTTCTCATCGAAGGCCAATTTTAGGTTGTCATTGATTTCCGTTGTGATTTCTTGTTTTGTAGTGCTGATTATATCCTCGGTAAGCATACCTTCTTTTACAAGAAATCCCTCATAGTTAGAGATGGGGTCCTTTTCGCCCCAGACCGACATTAGTTTTTTGGGAACGTATTTAGTACCGCTCGCCTCTTCGTGCCCGCGCATACGAAAGGTCTTGAACTCCAATAAAACAGGTGCTGGCTTTTTTCGTATTTTTTTACAGAGTTTGTCCATTTTGGCATAGACCTCTAAGATATTGTTACCGTCAATAATATGCGATTCCATTCCATAGCCCTTGCCTTTATCGGCGATGTGTTCACATTTGTACTGTTCACTTGTGGGGGTTGAGAGTCCGTAACCATTGTTCTCGATACAGAACAAGACTGGCAGGTTCCAAACAGCGGCCACGTTCAAAGCTTCATGAAAATCACCCTCGCTCGTACCACCTTCTCCTGAAAATACCGCTGTTACATGCTTTTGTTTCTTTAGCACATTGGCGAGGGCTATACCATCTGCGACCCCTAACTGAGGCCCCAAATGCGAGATCATGCCCACAATATTGAATTCCTGCGCTCCAAAGTGAAAACTACGGTCGCGCCCATTGGTAAAACCGTTCGCCTTGCCCTGCCATTGGGAAAACAATCGATAAAGAGGAATGTTTCGTGTAATGAAAACCCCCAAATTTCGATGCATGGGCAAAATGTACTCCTCACGCAACATGGCACTTGCAACACCAACTGCAATAGCTTCTTGACCAATACCGCTAAACCATTTTGAAATTTTACCTTGTCGAAGTAAAATCAACATTTTCTCTTCGATCATACGAGATTTCAGCATTCTCTTGTATAGGTCGATCTGTACGCTCTTGTCTATTTTAGTATTGTTGTACTGCATCTTAAAATCGTAAGTATATTATCAGGTTCAGCGTAAAAAAAGAGTAAACTACCTCGGGGCAAGCCCACGAGGCATTGATAGGAATTTATCTTTTTTTATTTCGACGCAAGCCCGCCTGTCTGGCGAGGCAGGCGTCGGAGTATTAAACCTCCCGAAGTTTTCGGGAGTGGGAATAAATGTAACAAAAAAGACTTCAAAACATTCAATAGAATGAATTCTATTACCATAATTTTATTAACTTTGAAAGAAACATATAAAAAACAACTATGAATCTAGTGCCGAGTGTGGATTTAAGGGATTTCACTTCTGGGGATTCCATCAGAAAAGAAAAATTCATCAAAGAAATTGGAAAAGCCTTTGAGGATATAGGTTTTGTCGCCCTTAGCGGTCATTTTTTACCAGAAAAATTGGTGGATGATCTCTACGGTGAGATAAAAAGATTCTTTGATTTACCACAATCGGTAAAAAACGGTTATGAAATTGAAGGCGCAGGTGGGCAGCGAGGGTATACCTCTTTCGGAAAAGAGCATGCCAAAGGTAGAAAAGAAGGCGATTTAAAGGAATTTTGGCATTTCGGACAATATGTTGAGGACGACCCTGGATTAAAAGATGAGTACCCTGACAATGTTTCTGTAAAAGAGGTTCTTAATTTTGATGAGATCGGCAAGGAAACATATAAAATGTTAGAGAAAACGGCAAAATACGTTCTTCGTGCGCTGGCATTGCATTTAGATTTAGAAGAAACCTATTTTGATGCCTTTATTAAGAACGGAAACTCGATTTTACGACCTATTCATTATCCCCCAATAACCTCAGAACCCAAAAATGCCGTACGGGCCGCGGCCCATGGCGATATCAATCTAATTACGCTACTAATGGGCGCCCACGGGAAGGGTCTACAGGTGAAAAACCATAATGGAGAGTGGGTAGATGCCATCGCCAAACCCAATCAATTGATGATCAATGTGGGCGATATGCTCTCTCGCTTGACCAACAACAGGTTATTATCAACGATCCATCAGGTCGTAAACCCGCCCAAAGAACTTTGGGGCACATCAAGATACTCGATTCCCTTTTTTATGCACCCTATTAGCGAAATGCCTTTAAATTGTTTAGATAATTGTGTAAGCATTGACAACCCGAAAGGACATGAAGATACTACGGCGGGAGCGTTTTTAAATGAACGTTTAGTAGAATTGGGATTGATTAAAGAATAACAAATGGACCTACAAGATCAATTAAAAACCCTTTTTCCGGGTCACGTTGTCAAGGAAACCGAAAAGCCCAAGAAAAAAAACACTATTTGGTTGCAAGAAGACCCCATCATCTGTAAGTATGAAAAACGCAAAGGAAAACCGATTACCATATTGGAAGGATATACGGGTGCAGATGCGGATTTTAAGCTGTTGGCCAAAGAATTAAAGACCAAACTAAGCGTAGGCGGAAGCTATAAAAACGGCGCGATTATCATTCAAGGAGACTATAGAGATAAAATAATGGAAATACTGAAAGACAAGGGCTTCAAAGTTAAGCGCGTAGGCGGTTAATACTACTGACCTGGGTTAAAAGCAGCTCAGTCCTGCTTTTTATTACCTATTTAACTCGTTTTTTTTTGCTGATTTTATTTTGTTTATATCTATTTAATGTTACTTTTAATTATTCAAACCTAAAACCGTATCCCAAATGAGCAGCATTTTGCACATTACTAACGGAGATTCTTTTACCAAAAAATTAAACTTACTAAAACTTAAGGGCGATATCATCACTTGGCGCGAAATGTTGTGTGAGGGCAAGACCCTTACCAATGTCGGCACAGAGAGTTTTTGGAAGGCCCGTTTTGAGTTTTTGAACAAGAACTACAAGGTTTCCAAATCATCGTTTATCGAAAAAACCTTAAAAGAATACCGCCTGCTATGTAACCACAAAAAACAAAATCAGATCGTACTTTGGTTTGAATATGACCTGTTCTGCCAAATAAATATGTTGGCCGTGCTGAGTTGGTTGAAAACCCACCGTAAATATGCAGAGATTTCTTTGGTCTGCAGTGGCAAAGAAGATCAATCCGATAAATTGTTCGGATTAAACGAATTGAGCAATACCAAATTATTGGATCTCTACGAAAACAAAACTGTTCTCACGCGAGATGATGTTGAATATGCAGATTATATTTGGCAATTGTATTGTAGTGACAACCCTATACGTTTAGAAAATTTAACCGACTTCGATAATTATCAATTTGATTATCTGTCAGATGCGATCTCTTCGCACCTAAGTAGATTTCCATCTATCAAGAACGGCTTAAATGCCATGGAGAACAATATTATTAGGCTCAGTAACGAACAACATCCGAAATCAAAAAAAGAACTATTAAAAACCGTCTTGCAAAGCCAAGGAAATTTAGGGTTTGGCGATAGCCAATACGAAAGGGCAATTATGCGATTAAAACCATTATTCTCTTCTTTCAACCCTGTAAAACTTACTACAAAAGGAAAACAGATTTTGAGCCAGAACACCAACTTTTATGCTAGCCTACGAGACAGTGATGTATATCTCGGTGGTGCCTTGAAATATAATTTTCTTTATAATACCCAAACAGAGAGAATTCTAAAATTGTAATCAGCATGCCACTAGATTCGTCTGAACTGATTTTAAATGCTGATGGCAGCATTTACCACCTCAATTTACTCCAAGAAGATATCGCTACGACTATTATTATCGTTGGTGACCAAAATCGAGTGGAGAAAGTTTCCAAATATTTCGATTCCGTTGAAACCAAGAAAGGAAAACGAGAGTTTTTGACCCATACGGGAACCTTGAACGGAAAACGATTGAGCGTAGTATCAACAGGTATCGGCACTGACAATATTGACATTGTTCTCAATGAATTGGATGCTCTTGCGAATTTGGATTTTGAAAACCGAACGGTCAAAACAAAAAAGACCGTAATGGATTTTGTTCGTATAGGAACGTCAGGGGCAATTCAAGCCGATATCGATGTCGATTCATTTTTGCTCAGCGAATATGCCATAGGTTTTGATGGCCTTCTACACTACTACAAAAGCAAAGAAGTGCAACACCTAGAGATTTCAAAGGCTTTTATTGATTGTACGAATTGGGACAGCGATAAACCGACACCCTATGTGGTCAAATGTGATGAAACCCTATCTTCACAATTGACCTCAAATCATATACGATTTGGTATGACCGGAACAAATATCGGGTTTTACGGACCACAAGGGCGTAAACTTCGATTAAAAATGTCTGATAAGGATTTAAATGAAAAACTGACCTCTTTTGAATTCGATGGTATGAAAATCACCAACCTTGAAATGGAAACTTCAGCTATTTATGGCTTATCAAAGCTCTTGGGTCACCGAGCGGTTTCAATGAACTGTATTTTGGCAAATAGAGTGACGGGTGCATTTTCAGAAAACCCGAAAAAAGCGGTCGATGGGCTAATTCAGTATACCTTGAAAAAATTAACAAGTTTGTAGTAGTACATGATGAGTCACCAACAACGATACCCAATCAGTAAAATAGTCTCGTTACACCAATGAAGAACGTACGGATAATTGGAGTGCCAGAACATTTTAACCTTCCTTGGCGCATGGCTATAAATGAAGAGGATTTTCGTAAACGGGGCATCAACCTCTGTTGGTCCGATATTCACGAAGGCACCGGTAAAATGTGTCAACTACTACAAAATGAAGAGACCGACCTTGCCATCATCTTGACCGAGGGCATTGTAAAAAGCATTACAGAAGGAAACCCGGTTAAAATCGTTCAAGAGTACATAGCCACTCCCCTGCTTTGGGGTCTGCATGTCGCCTCAAAAAGTCAATATCAGTGCATTAATGACCTTATCGGCACTAAAGCGGCAATTAGTCGCTATGGCAGCGGAAGCCACCTCATGGCCTACGTAAACGCCAAGAATCAAGAATGGGATGCGAACAACTTGCAATTTGAGGTCGTCAATAACCTTAATGGCGCTGTAAAAGCATTGACCAAAGGGCAGGCCGATTATTTTTTATGGGAACACTTCACGACCAAACCTATTGTGGATCAAGGGGTTTTTAGAAGATTGGGCGATTGCCCAACCTCATGGCCTTGTTTTGTTATTGCCGCCACTGACAGATTTATAAAAGAAAACAGCGGCCTATTGAAGCATATTTTGGAAGTGATCAATAGGTACACGTCAGAATTCAAATCCATTCCCAGTATTGACCGTACTTTGGCCAATGGTTACCAACAACGGCTGGAAGATATTCAGAAATGGCTTTCGATGACAAGATGGAGCCAGCAACAAATAGATGCCGATGTGCTAAAGAAGGTCAGTACTACACTTCTTCAGTTAAACCTTATTGATAGGGTATCGTCAATTGAAGATTTGGCCCTTAGCCCATGATTTTAGTTGATTCAACTCGTTTCAATACTTTGAAAATACGTAGTGATCAAGGCCTTGATCTTTCGTTCTGACAGCGGCTTTTGAACAAATTCCCTGACATTTGAGTTGCCTAGAGCTTTCACCTTATCCGCTTCTTCTTCGCTGGTTGTTAACACAACAATGAATATCGCATTTTTTATGGGTTTTTTGATTGTGCTTTCATAGGCCTCCAAGAACTGCCAGCCATTCATTATGGGCATATTGATGTCCAATAACAACAGACAAGGCGACAACAAAGAGCTTTTCATCTTTGTTGTCTCTGTTCCTTTAATGAAATCGAGGGCAACTTGTCCGTTCACGGCTATATCAACTTCAAGGTCAAGCTCTAATTTGGAAATAAAAATTTTATTGAACAAGTTGCTTATATAGTCATCATCCACCAAAAGGATAGACCTTAAACTAGGGTTACTCATAATTATTGTGAAATTGGTATTGATCAATACAAAAGTAATCTATTTCGTTCTAAATAAGAAAGAAAATAAATAAATTTTAAATTGTTAAGACTGTAGTCATGAAAAAAAATTGATTAAGTATCTGGCTCAAATTATCTTTCACCAGTCGATAGGCAACTTGCCAGAAGTCTTCAAAAACCCATTGGTCATACTAAAATGCCTGTTTCCGAACCAATACCCCCTGTTGGCACTTAGGGGCGAAGGATGCCCTGAGGTTAGAATATGATGTTTGCTTTTATCGATCAAGGCCGCTTTCTTTTTGGCAAAACCTCCCCAGAGCAGAAAGACCACACCCTCTCTTTCATTTGATATTTTTTGTATGACAGCATCGGTAAACCTTTCCCAGCCCTTTTTTTGATGACTGCCCGCTTGGTGCGCCCGAACCGTCAAAGTGGCATTCAACAACAACACTCCTTGATCTGCCCAACGTTCTAGGTTGCCGTTTTTAGGATAGGGTTTTTGTAGGTCAGTCTCTATTTCCTTAAAAATATTAATCAACGATGGCGGGTGCGAAAGTCCGTCTTTTACTGAAAAACAGAGTCCGTTCGCTTGATTTGGCCCATGATATGGGTCTTGCCCGATGATGACCACCTTTGTTTTGTCAAAAGAGGAATGGTCAAAAGCCGAAAATATTTGGCTTCCCATTGGGTAACAGATGTATTGCCTGTATTCTTGTTTTACAAAATCGGTCAGGTCTTGAAAATAGGCTAGCCCAAATTCTTCCAAGAGCTGTTTTTTCCATGATTCATCTATGTTTACCGTCATTCCCTACCAATTGTCAAAAGTTATTGTCCATTCAAAAATAAGGAAATCTACGTACCTTTGCCAGCGATAAGATAATCGATGGCTACAATACATACTAAAACGCTCGAAGACCTAGAATTTACAACGGTTTTACAACAATTGGCCGCTCGTTGCCATACTGAATTGGGTAAAGAACGTGCCTTGGCCATCAAACCCTTACCTGATTCAGAAAGCATAATGCTGGTTTTAGGACAAACTTCTGAATACCTAAGCTCGTTAGAGAGCGAAAACCGTATTCCGAATCATGGTTTTGATCAGATCGATGACGAATTAAAGCTCTTAAGAATAGAGAATACGACACTGAAAATCAATGGTTTTCGAAAAATAGGGAATATCTGCACAACAGTGGCCCTGCACAATAAAGTCCTCAAAAAGTTTAAGGATTACTACCCTTTGTTATTTGTTGCATCCCAAAAACTGGAAGTCAATACGGGCATTCCTGCCCAGATCGATACTGTTATCGATCGTTTTGGCGAAGTGAAAGACAAGGCATCTGATGCGCTTCATACTATCCGAAGAGAAATAAATGAAATAAAAAACAAGATCAGCCAGAGTTTTGCCTCTGCACTGACTCGCTATCATGGGGCTGATTATTTAGATGATATTCGAGAGTCGGTCTTTGAAAACCGTCGTGTTTTGGCGGTAAAGGCCATGTACCGCCGAAAAGTGAAAGGCGCCGTTATGGGCAATTCAAAAACAGGAAGCATTGTCTATATAGAGCCCGAGGTTACCTTGAAGTACAGTCGCGAACTCAATAATCTAGAGTTTGAGGAAAAAGAGGAAATACAACGCATTCTAAATGTGCTTACGGTTCATATCAGACCCTATGCCCCGCTCCTATCCGAATACCAAGAGTTCTTGGCGCATATTGATATTACCGCTGCCAAAGCGGCCTATGCATTTGAGATGAACGCTATATTGCCTAAATTCAGTGAATCAAAAACACTTTTTTTACGTGAAGCCTATCATCCTTTGTTGTACCTGACCAACAAGCTAAGCGACCAAAAAACCCATCCGCAGACCATCAAACTGCATGCAGAAAACCGTATTATAGTTATTTCAGGCCCCAATGCAGGTGGTAAGAGCATTACTCTCAAGACCATTGGTCTTTTGCAGGTGATGTTGCAGAGCGGGCTTTTGATTCCCGTTCACGAGCGGAGTTCGGCATGTCTGTTTGACAGGATTTTAACGGATATCGGGGATAATCAATCCATTGAAAATCACCTGAGCACATACAGTTATCGTTTAAAGAACATGAACCGTTTCTTGCGCAAATGCAACGAAAACACCCTATTTCTCATCGACGAATTCGGCACGGGAAGCGATCCAGAACTGGGTGGCGCACTGGCGGAGGCTTTTTTAGAGGTTTTTTACGAACAGGGCGCGTACGGGGTAATTACCACGCACTATTCGAACTTAAAACTACTGGCAAACGAACTACCGCACATTTCGAATGCCAATATGCTCTTTGACGGCAAGACCCTTGAACCTACCTTTCAATTGGTGCTGGGCCAGGCCGGTAGTTCTTTTACTTTTGAAGTGGCCCAAAAAAACGGGATTCCCTACAGTATTATAAACAAGGCAAAGAAGAAGATAGAGCGAGGTAAAGTGCGTTTTGACGCCACCATAGCCAAATTACAGAAAGAACGCAGTAAAATGGCCCAAACAGGCTCTAGGATGCAAGAAGAGGAGTCTAAAGCGCGTAAAGAATCAGAGCGTTTGGAAAAATTGAACGCCAAGATAAAAGCCAAATTGGTGAGTTATCAAGAACTGTACGATCATGACCAACGAATGGTTCAGTTGGGAAACCGAGTAAATACTGTGGCTGACAAATATTTTCAAGACAAGAAGAAACGTGTTTTGGTCTCAGAGCTCATTCGTATCGTTGAGGTAGAGAACAGCAAACGCAAAAAGAAGTCGGCCAACCAAGCAAAAATCGAACGAGACAAAAAAACAAAGGTGGCCCAAGAGGTACAAAAAGAGGTAAAAGTCATTCGCAGAAAGAAAAAAGTTCAAAAAAAGAAAGATGAAGTCAAGGAAAAGAACAAACCAAGACCCGTTTTTAAAATCGATGATCGAGTTCGTATCTTTGACGGAAAGGCAGTAGGCACTATCGACAAGCTAGAAAAGAACAAGGCAGTGGTGAACTACGGACTTTTCATGACCACTATCGGTGTTGACCAATTAGAGTTGGTAGATCGGAAGTAGAAACAGGCGAACAGTAGTCAGCAGTGAACAGTACTTGAAATCAAAAGCAATACAAGTTATATTTCAAACTTCGATTCCTGACTTCGAGCTATAGATCTGGATCAATTGAGTTCAATAGAGACATGACAGAAAAAAAAATAATACTTTTTGACGGTGTTTGCAACCTCTGCAACGGAGCGGTTAAATTTGTCATCAAACGTGACAAGAAAGATCTCTTTCGTTACGCAGCGCTACAAAGTGACATTGGTGAAAGGTTGGTCACTGAACGAAATATTGATACTTCAAAGGTCGATTCTATCATACTTATCGAACCTGGGGTGGCCTATTACACGAAATCTACCGCTGCTTTGAAAATCGCCGCATCTTTTGGCGGAATCTGGGTTTTGGCAAACGCACTAAACTTGATTCCCAGCTGTTTACGAAATATCGTATACGATTTAGTGGCGAGTTATCGGTATAGTTGGTTCGGCAAAAAGGATCAATGTATGGTGCCGACAGCCAAATTGAGGAAGAAGTTCTTGGATTGAAATGTATAACAGTACCTTTCCTTTCAGGTACATGGTATTCAAGTCTAGGGCGACCGTGAGAAACACAGGTTTTCATGGTCAATAATCACTGTAGACCCCCTAATTTTGCGGCACTCGATTTAAAGTTCTGGGCATATGGGCAATGAACTTGATTTTACACAAAAAAAATGGAAAAAATATCACATTGGTTATATGAATATCTTATAACGGAGGGAATTACTGAGAAAAGTGCCGAATACATCAATATGTTCGCGTTATTGTTGGTGCTGTTGTCGATAACTTTCGTACTAGACTTTATATTGAGAAAACTATTGGTAAATACCTTTAGTAGGTTCTCGAACGCTTCGAAAACACATTTCGATGACTTACTTGTAAGCAACAAAACCCCCAGGAATATTGCACATATTGTACCCGTATTGGTTGCTTATGCCGCGGTGCCCTATATTTTTAGGGCTTTTCCTGACGTGAAAGCAATTATTTTAAAAAGCGTAGAAGTTTTTGGGATTCTTCTTTTTCTATGGATTATTAGGAGTTTGCTGAATACGGTTAAGGATTATTTTAAAATACTGCCCAGCCTCAAAGACAAACCCATTGATAGTTATATTCAGGTGTTCATGATATTTTCATGGGTCATTGGTATATTTTATGCTTTCTCGGTAATAACCGGAATTGAATTGTGGAAATTCTTGACCGCGATCGGCACAGCCTCTGCGGTCATCATTCTTGTGTTTAAAGATACCATAATGGGGTTCGTGGCCAGTATTCAGGTATCCATCAATGATATGGTGCGTATTGGCGATTGGATCACTTTTGAAAAATATGGTGCCGATGGCGATGTAATCGAAATCAATCTGGCCACGGTCAAAGTCCAGAATTTTGACAAGACCATAACGACCATACCCACCTATGCCTTAATTTCCGATTCTTTTAGAAACTGGCGTGGAATGGTCGATTCGCAAGGGCGGCGTATTAAAAGGGCTTTGCTGATAAAACAGGAAAGCATTAAGTTTCTTACGAAAGAAAATCTTGTAGATCTTCATAAAATAGCATTGATCACGAAGTATCTTCAAAAAAAGGAGAATGTGATACATGAGTACAATGAAGAGAACAATATTGACAAATCAATCTTGATCAATGGTAGGAACTTAACGAACATAGGGGTTTTTAGAAAGTATATCGACGCTTATTTAAATAACCATTCAGGCATCAATAGCGATATGATGATCATGGTACGACAGTTGGCACCTACCGCCCAGGGCCTGCCCATAGAAATATATGCGTTTAGTAGCGACAAACGTTGGGAAAACTATGAATATATCATGGCCGATATCTTTGACCACCTTTTGGCGGCCATTCCTTATTTTGGTCTCGAAGGGTTTGAATTGCCCAATAGTGCTAATTTTAAAACGAGTTGAAGGTTGTTGATTTTAGCCTTCGAGCATATTTTTTTAATTCTTTACCGGTGCGGGTGGGCAAGCCTGCCAGCAACGGAAAATTATAAACCCATAGCAACTACCTCGGGGCAAGCCCTATTTAGTAATGCCCCCGATGGAACCATACTGGTGAGCACCAGACCGCGAAAATCGTTCGAAATGCTTACAACCAACACCTAATCACTTAGTGTTCAGCGACTATAGCCCTGCCACCTCTTTGATTTCATTAATAATCTTATCTGCCAAACCATCTGCTTCTGATTGGCTCTTCGCCTCGGTATAGATACGAACAATAGGCTCTGTATTTGATTTTCTCAAATGTACCCAATTCTCGGCAAAATCGATTTTCACTCCGTCTACAGTAGAAATATCTTCGTTTTGGTATTTTTCTGCCATGGCTTTTAAAATTCCATCTACATCAAGGCCCGGTGTCAATTGTATCTTCTTTTTGCTCATGTAATATGAAGGGTAACTTGCCCTAAGTTCGGCAACCGTACCGCCTTTTTCGGCCATCAACATCAAAAACAGAGCTGTGCCCACCAAAGAATCACGGCCATAATGGCTTTCAGGATAAATAATGCCCCCATTTCCCTCACCACCGATAATCGCATTGTTGGCCTTCATTTTTGTGACCACGTTCACTTCACCCACTGCTGAAGCCTCATAGGTTCCACCATGTTTTTCGGTAATATCGCGTAACGCCCTTGAAGAAGACAGGTTTGAGACCGTACTCCCCTTTGTTTTGCCCAACACATAATCGGCACAGGCAACCAAGGTATACTCTTCACCGAACATTTCGCCATTGTCACTGATAAAGGCCAAACGATCCACATCAGGATCAACTACAACACCAAAATCGGCCCTCTCTTTGACGACCAGGTCACAGATGTCGCCCAAATGTTCTTTTAAAGGTTCGGGATTATGCGGAAAATGCCCCGTAGGGTCACAATACAACTCGATTACTTCGACACCCAGTTCCTTCAATAATTTAGGAATGGCTATGCCCCCGGTGGAATTCACACCGTCAACGACCACTTTGAACTTGGCCTTTCGAATGGTATCGGCATCTACAAGTGATAAATTCAAAACTTCATCAATATGAATATCGATATAAGCATCGTTTTTTGTAATACTTCCTAAATCATCAACTTCACAGAACGTGAAATCTTCCTTTTCGGCGATTTCTAAAATCAGAGCTCCCTCGGCGGCATTCAAGAACTCGCCCTTTTCGTTCAACAGTTTCAAGGCGTTCCATTGTTTTGGGTTATGACTGGCGGTTATAATAATTCCTCCATCGGCCTTCTCCATAGGCACGGCTATTTCAACCGTAGGGGTGGTAGAAAGATCCAAGTCGATGATATCGATACCGAGCCCCATTAAAGTGTACACCACCAGATTCTGGATCATTTCACCTGACAAACGGGCATCACGACCAATGACCACGGTCAATTTATCTTTTTTCGAATATTCTTTTAGCCAAATGCCATAGGCGGCTGCAAATTTTACCGCATCCAACGGTGTTAAGTTATCGCCCGGTTGCCCACCAATGGTTCCTCGTATTCCTGAAATTGACTTTATTAGTGCCATATTGATTGAAAAGTTTTTGCAAATATAAACGTATCCTTTGCAGAACCTATTGTTCTTAGCCGTAAATTCAGTATTATTGTTATGTACAATTCACTATGAATTTTTTGGCCCATATTTATTTATCTTTTGAAGATGACGAGATTACGATAGGAAATTTTATCGCCGATAGTATTCGTGGTAATAAATACGACCACCTACCTAAAAGAGTTCAAAAAGGAATCGCTTTACATAGAGAGATCGATACCTTTACCGATGCCCACCCAACAGTACGAAAGAGCACCAAGCGTTTGCACAAGAACTATGGCCATTACAGTGGGGTAATCGTTGATATTTTCTATGACCATTTTTTGGCAAAGAACTGGAAAGATTATTCCGATACGCCTTTAGACGTTTTTGTGGAAAATTTTTATGATCTGTTGGAGGATAATTATCATATTCTCCCCATTGGTGTCAAGCGTATGATGCCCTATATGATCGCCGATAACTGGATTTTCAATTATTCGAAAATGAAAGGAATTGGGCGCGTGCTCTACGGAGTAAACCGAAGAACCAAGAATAAATCTAAAATGAATTTTGCCATTATGGATCTTGAAGAGCATTATGAAGAATTTGAAAAAGAGTTCACTGCCTTTTTTGAGGAACTGACCGTTTTTTCCAAGCAAAAGCATGCTTCCTTTTAAAAATCATGTAAAGGCGCTTACCAAACCAATAGTCCCATTAAAATGAAAAAACCATACAAGACAATACTGCTATCGGCCATTGCCCTGCTCCTTTTTATAAACTGTAAAACGGCGATCATTGAACCTACCGGTCTTGTGACCGAAAAGGCCATGGTAGTTTCGGCCCGTGAAGAGGCTTCTAAAATTGGGGTCGATATTCTAAAAAAAGGCGGCAATGTATTCGATGCGATGGTCGCTACTGAAATGGCCTTGGTGGTCACCTACCCTTTTGCGGGAAATTTAGGCGGTGGTGGTTTTATGGTCTATCGAAAAAGCAATGGCGAAATCGGCGGGTTGGATTATAGGGAAAAAGCCCCCCTGTCAAGTCATAAAGATATGTATTTGGATTCTCTTGAAAATGTCATACCCGGTATGAGCACCCAAGGGGCAACCGCAGTAGGTGTGCCCGGTACGGTTGCGGGAATTATCGAAGTACACAAAAAATTCGGAAAACTATCTTTAGAGGAAATCTTCGAACCTGTTATCGCCTTGGCCGAAAAGGGTGTAATGGTCACAGAAAAACAAGCAAAGAGAATAGGGAATTATAGAGATCTGATCGTTGAGGTAAATGGCGACAGTACAAAATTCGCCCAAGTGTTCAAAGCAGGCGACATCATCAAATACCCGGCCTTGGCCAATACCATGCGAAGTATCGCAAAAAATGGACGTGATGGATTTTACAAAGGTGAGGTTGCCCAAAAACTGGCCGCTTTCGTTCAAAAAAACGGAGGCTATGTTACCGAAGAAGATCTGGCGAAATACGAAGCAAAATGGCGTGAACCCATTGTCTTTGATTATAAGGGTCTGAAAATCGTTTCAATGAGTCCGCCCAGTAGTGGTGGTGTTACCATCAACCAGATTTTCAAAATGATCGAACCCTATGATATTGCCAAATTCGGTCACAATTCAATCAAGACCGTTCAATTGTTTACCGAGGCCGCAAGACGTGCTTATGCAGATCGTAATTATTATTTGGGCGATCCTGATTTTGTTGATATTCCGTTGGATGTCTTATTGGCCTCCGATTACCTTGAAAGACGTATGGAGAATTTCTCTTTCGATAAGGCTACCAAATCTTCAGAAGTAGCAAGGGGAAACATAGAAATCGTAGAAAGTATGGAAACCACACATTATTCGATCGTTGATGCTAAAGGCAATGCGGTTTCTGTGACAACAACGCTAAACGGCGCCTATGGTTCAAAGCTGTATTGTGACGAACTTGGCTTCTTTCTAAACAATGAGATGGATGATTTTAGCGCCAAACCGGGCATACCCAATATGTTCGGCCTTATAGGTGCAAAGGCGAACAGTATCGCTGCTGAAAAAAGGATGCTCAGTAGCATGACCCCGACCATAGTGGAAAAAGATGGCGAATTATGGATGGTCGTCGGCACACCGGGCGGTTCAACAATCATTACCGCCGTGGTACAGACCATTCTAAACGCTTACGAATTCAATATGGGCATGCAAGAGGCGGTAAATGCTCCTAGGTTTCACCACCAATGGTTGCCCGATATGGTCATTTTTGAACCCGAGGGGTTTTCTAACGAACTCAAAACAGTATTAAAAACAAAGGGATATATCATCAACGAAGAACGCACCCCTATCATAGGAAAAGTAGATGCCATTCGCATATTACCAAACGGAAAACTTGAAGGTGGTGCCGATAAACGCGGTGATGATACGGCGGTGGGGTATTAGAAAACCTCTCTGGATTCACCAACAGGGAGTACGCTTGCGCTTATGATAATTTAGTAAAACCCGATCAAATTGAAACTATTGAGAATACTTTTAAAAATAATCACTGGCATAGTGCTTTTGGGGCTACTGGCTTTTGCTATTTTATACGCTATTTACAACAAACCCATACCAACAGGTGTAGAAGGGCAAGCAGCGGATGCATTGGCTAAAAAGATGCTCAATGCCGTCAACAATGATGTTTATAAAAAAACCCGTTATTTAGAATGGTCGTTCGCAAAAGGTGCGCATCAATACAAATGGGATAAAGAAAACGGAGAAGTTCAAATAGAATGGGATGCCTATACTGTAAATCTAAATCTTAGCGAGCCATCTAAAAGTGCTGCTTTAGAGAACAATTCAAAGCTTATAGGTACTGCAAAAACCAAATCAATAGAGAAAGCGACAAGTTATTTCAACAACGATTCATTTTGGTTGGTAGCGCCGTTCAAGATTTTTGACCAAGGAACGAAAAGAAGTCTGGTGACCCTTGATGATGGTACAGAAGGTCTATTGGTTACTTACACATCAGGGGGTACTACACCTGGCGACACCTATCTTTGGAAACTACAGCCCAACGGATTTCCTGAAAGCTATCAAATGTGGGTGAAAATAATTCCCATAGGGGGTTTGCAGGCTTCTTGGGATGATTGGAAAGCAATGGAGAGTGGTGCTTTCTTGCCGACAACACATAACTTAGGGCCCATGACTTTGGATATGGGCAACGTTAAAGGCTACAATTAATTCTAAGTCAGATTTATGTGAAAAGGTTAAAGCTCGGTCAATCCGAACTCGTTGAGCACTACCTCCCACTCTTGAGTTTCCATAATTTCCAAAATGCGTTGTGAAATGGCTTGCTCTAAGGCGACATTATCTTTCGCCAAACCGAAGGCATAAAATTGCACATCGAATTTAACGGGCAGTATTTGTAGTTTATTTAATGTGGAGTCTTCTTGAATACGATATTTTAAAATGGGTTCGTCGTACATGAAAGCTTCTATCTCCCCTTTTTTTTAAGCCGTTCAGCCCTGGTACCACGCCATCGTACAAATTTATTTCTTTAAAAAAATGTTTTAAAAAAAATTGGCTGGCGCTAGAATTATTAATGGTGCCTACAGTTCGTTCTTTAAACTCATTAAAGCCTTCTGGGTTACTATTCAATTGGGTGACGGTAAGACTTGAGGCTATACTTGCTGTAAGTCCTGAAATAAACAATAGTCCCCCGAACATTAAAACCAAGGCCGCTATTTTCCCCATCCCGGTTTTTGGTGCTTTGTCTCCATAACCAACAGTCGTTAAGGTAACGGCTGACCACCAAATACCATCCCAAATACCTCTATAGCCCTTTCGAAAATGTTCTTCGTTTTCCTTTCGCTCAAAATACCATTCGACGAAACCAAAAAGAATGATAATCAAGAGCAGCACCAATAATCCTTTTAAAAAGTTCTGATTGAAAAAGTTCTTTACAAATTGTATGAATTTCTGGAATGTGGAAAACACCAGCGACCGCAATGGTAGAATTTGAAGCGTAGAAAGAATCAGTAAATCGTATCTTTCGGTTACGCTCATTCGTTATGTTTAAAGGGTTAATGCTAATATCGATGCTTCCTTTTTTGAGGAAATCAAGCATATCTGAAAACCCATAGGCACCAACTTGTATTTTAAACCAAGATCATTTGCTACCCGCTGCCAGAGCCAAATATTGATCCCTTCTAGCAAGGCATCATTTTGAACAATAAAAGGAGGAGCAGTAGTGTACCCAACGAGCAAAGTATCTTGGGCTTGGGTTGTTTGGGCCATCAATGGTAGATAGAGTAGACTTAAAGCCAAAATAAGAAACCTATTTTTCATTGTAATGCGTGTCAATTTCTAAATATACGATAATTCATAAAGCTCAAATTGATTATTGTTTTATACCTTTATTTTCACTTGTAGGCATAACTTATCTACATTAGGTGAGTATCCTGTGCTGATCCGTAGAAATCAAAACTGTAATATGACCATCGAACTCCTCAACGCAGACGATTTAAACGTGAGCCTTCAAAAAGAAATTTATAATTTTTGTAACAATTGAATTCTAGAAATGAACAGCTTCCACTAAAACAAGTACTTGAAGAAAGGAACAATGTTATCGTGTAACTAATCAGTATGCGTTTTTTATTTAAAAAATTAGCTAAGTAGCTTGTTTTAAGAACATTGACCTAACGTTTTTTTGAATTTTGATTTTAGGCCAAAAATTTTAACAAAATTTTAATTTTACTGATATTCAGGTACTTATGATTTAAAAGATTGTTTTTTTGCCTTTTTATGAATCAACTTCGATTTTTTAATAATGCGAAAATCACTGATTATCAACAACTTAAACAGACTGATTAGTTACGTTATCGTTATACTTTGCAAAGTTAATAACAATGTTCTCTGCAATTAGACAAATCCTAATCAGCCTAAATATTAAGATAAGCAAGCTTACCTTCTTCCGTAAGATACGGATAGATTGATTGGTTGATAATATCGGCATATTTTTTAATCATATTTTTAGAGATGTGTTTATGCGTTAATTGAGCAGATGGAATCCAAAAATCGCCTAATATTTGGAACCGCCTATATAAAAAAGCATATTCATTATGCAAAATCTCTTTTCTCATTATTTCTTTTTTGATTAACAAAGCAAATAATTCAAGAAATTGCTTTTCTCTAATTTTAGATAATTTTAAATAATGCGTTTTAATAATTATGTTCTCTCTCATAATCTGAACAAAATCCAATAGAAAAAAACGGTATTCATAAAAATCACTCATAATGGAAGTAGACAAATCGAGCAACAGTTTTAAACTTACTTCTTCTTTATTATTAGACATTTTCAAGTCAATATGCTTGACCAAATTAAAATATAAAGTTTCAATAATCTCTTCACGCTTCTTAAAATGATAATTTAAGTTGCCTTGACTAATTTTCATTTTTTTGGCAATCGTCCTTAATGTGACCTGCGACAATCCATTCTCATTAAACAACTCTAATGCAGTGTCTAAAACCCTCTCTTTTGTGTCTTTCATTCAACAAATATAAATAATTTAGTACTATTGACCTAAATTAATTAAATAATTAGTACTTTTGACCTAAATTTAGTCTAATGAATAGAAAAATATCAACATCAAAATTACCAAAAAGCAGTAAAGTTCTAAATTTTATAACAAAAATAGACTATGAAGACACATTTGCTGTGGCATTACAAAATAAAGATATTGCAATTGAAGATGTTTACTTAAATGTGTTTGCTCATAGTCCAAAATGGGTAAATAATTTATTGCAATTGAGAAATAAAATTGTAAATTTTTTTGGGATAAAGACTACGGTTGGAGAGATGAAAAAAGAAAACCTAAAAGTAGGCGAGAAAACAGGAATATTTAAAATATATGCCCTATATAATAATGAACTTATTGCAGGAGAAGATGAAAAACATCTCGATTTTAGAATTTCGATACTTAAAAATGAAGGATTATTAACGATAAGCACTTTAGTACACTATAATAATTGGTTTGGAAGATTGTATTTTTTTATTATAAAGCCATTTCATAAAATGGTAGCAAAATCAATGATGAAAAGTGCAGTAACGAATAATAGAATATGAAAATCACAATCATAGGAGCAGGAATTGGAGGTCTGACAACTGCGATAGCACTAAAGAAAAAAGGATTTGAAGTAGCGATTTTTGAAGCCACATCAAAATTCAAAAAAGCAGGTTCGGGAATAAATTTAGCATTAAATGCAATGCAAGTTTACAAGCATTTAGGTTTGTATGATGATATATTCAAAGCAGGTAGTTACACAAACATAATGGCAATTACAGATGAAAAATTAAATCCATTATCAGTTGTTGATTTAAAACAGTTTGAAGAAAAACATAATGTAAAATCTGTAGCAATCCATAGAGCAACATTGCATCAAATTTTGTTGGACAACCTTTGTGATACGCCAATTTATCTCGGCAAAAAATTAAACTCATTGGAACAAACAAATGGGGAAGTTAATTTGCAATTTGAAGATGGCACAAAACACCAAACCAAGGTTTTAATTGGTGCAGATGGAATACATTCAGCAGTTAGAAAATCTATTTTTAACAATACCGAATTACGAATAGCAAAGCAAATTTGTTGGAGAGGAATAGCAAAAGTGAAATTACCTGAAAAATATCAAACCGAACTAAACGAACCTTGGGGAAAAGGTAAACGTTTTGGCTTTGTTTCCATTGGCAATAACGAGTATTATTGGTACGCTTTAGCAAACTATAAAAAAGATTTTCAAAAAGAATTTAAAGATGTGAATTTGCCTAATTTTTATTCAAATTTTCACCCTTTAGTGGTTAAAATCATAAAATCAACAGCAAAAGAAAACATTTTGACCAATGAAATGGCAGATTTAAAACCGATTCTTTCTTGGTACGGCAAAAATGTATGTTTACTTGGCGATTCTGCTCACGCCACCACACCAAATTTAGGACAAGGTGCTTGTCAAGCAATTGAAAGTGCAATGGTATTGGCTAATTGTTTAACCAAACATAAAACCGGCACAAATGCTTTTAAAGAATATGAAAATACTCGAATGAAAAAAGCGATTAGTATAGTAAATACAAGTTGGCGTATTGGAAAAATGGCTCATCTTGAAAATAATATCCTTATTAGATTAAGGAATTTTATTTTGAGAATAACTCCTCAAAAAATAGCAACAAAACAAACAGAACATATTTTTGAAATAAACAGTTGAAAAATAAAAGCAGAGAACAATGTATAAAAATAATAGCGGTTTTAGTGATGAATTTAAAGTGAGTATCTTTGTACAAAGTTTAGTGATAAATTGAAAGGTATGTGCCTTGAAATTCGCTACTATTCTTATACTAACCGTTGTAGTGCATCTGACAAAAAATAATGAATAATAACAAATCAAAAGACATAAACGAACAAATTAAATTTGGATTAAACTCAATTGACCCTGAAAAGACTATTGAAATAAAACTGAAAGATTTTATGCTTATTTATAAGACTTTTGAGGAATTCAACAGATTTTTTCATCAACCAATGC
>UOEL01000110.1_pt1 | contig 21015 bp, 12 predicted proteins | sample 1989351 | NCBI WGS metagenome assembly UOEL01 (sample SAMEA4712195, study PRJEB27164) | hydrothermal vent metagenome | biome: marine basaltic hydrothermal vent biome; feature: marine hydrothermal vent; material: mineral | place: Pacific Ocean | collected 2011-06-14/2011-07-23 | depth 1719 m
AAGAAACAAAAAGAAAAGCTCTCCAATTATATTTAGAGGGGCTTGGTTTTCGTTCAATTGGTAGGATTTTAGGCGTAAGTAATGTTTCTGTGTTAAATTGGATAAGAGGTTTCGGAGAAAAAGTAAAAGAATTGCAGGCGAACAACACTTCTATTGAATTCGCTGAATTAGATGAAATGCACAGCTACATAGGGAACAAAAAAACTATTGTTGGATTTGGATCGCTGTTGATAGACTTGGAAAGAGATTCATCAAATTCGTTATTGGCGATAGAAGCAACAAAACCGCCGTAGAATTTTGGGACAAAATAAAAGACAATGAAATGGACGTAACCACCAGTGATTATTGGAAAGCATATGAAACAATAGTTCCGAAAGCAAAGCATGTACAATCAAAAGCGGAAACTTTTACTGTTGAGGGCTATAATAGTTTATTTAGGCACTACTTGGCAAGAACGAGGCGAAAATCAAAATGTTATTCAAAAAGCAAGCAAATGTTGGAGCTGTCAATGCTTTTGCTAATGCATAAACGAAACAACACACTGTCTATACTAATTTAGCAATGCCAATCAATTCAATTCAATTATAATAATCAATATACCATTTATAAAAAGCATGTATCCCTTTTTTTATACTGGTTGTGGGGCTGTAGCCATAATCTTTAATAAGAGCATCTATGTTGGCCCAAGTTTTTTCAACGTCACCAGCTTGTATCGGAAGCATTTCCTTTTTTGCTTTTTTCTGAAAGTTAAACTCAATTTCTTTAATAAAATCGAGCAGTTTGACCGACTTATTATTGCCAATATTATAAAGTTTGTACAGTTCATTTGAGCTTTTTCTGTCTTCAAGAGTATCTTTCAAAACCCTTAGAACAACTTCCGCTATATCTTCAACATAGGTAAAATCACGCTCCATATTACCATGATTGAATACTTTGATGGGGCGATTGTGGTGTATAGCATCCGTAAAGAGAAACATAGCCATATCAGGTCTTCCCCAAGGGCCATAGACCGTAAAAAACCGTAGGCCTGTTGTGGGAATTTTAAAGAGATGGCTATAGGTGTATGCCATCAATTCGTTGCTCTTTTTGGTTGCGGCATAAAGACTTATAGGGTGGTCGACATTATCTTCAACCGTAAACGGAATCTTTGTGTTGTTGCCATAAACGCTCGAACTACTGGCATATACCAGATGTTTGATGTCATTGTGCCGGCAGCATTCCAACAAATTAAGGAAGCCTACCACATTACTGTCAATGTATATATTGGGTTCTTCAAGACTATAGCGTACCCCTGCTTGGGCGGCAAGGTTGCAAACAACATCGAATTTTTCATTTTGAAAGAGTAGGGGGAGGGCTTCACGATCTTCAAGATTCATACGAAAAAAGGAAAAACCACCATCGTATAGGTTACTTTCTGCCTTGACATGAAAATTTTCTGCATCCTTTTTTTGTACTCCCAGTTGTTCTAACCTACTGTATTTTAGGTTTACGTCATAGTAGTCATTGATATTATCCAAACCAACAACCGTAAAGTTTTCCCGTAAAAGTATTTTGCAAACATGGTAACCAATAAATCCTGCGGCCCCGGTCACCAGTATTTTCATGATTGCCCTATTTTGTAGTATTCAAAACCGATGGCATCCATAGTACCTTTGTCCAATAGGCGTCTTCCATCAAACACAAAGGCGGGTTTTAGCATTTTTTCATAAATGATCGCCCAGTCGTAATTTTTAAATTCGTCCCATTCGGTAAGAATGGCAATGGCATGCGCATTTTCGGTTGCTTTGATCGGATCATTCACGACTTTTAGTAATTGTCTATTTTCTTCTGGCGATCTTGTATTCAGATAATCCAAATCGGCATAAACCTGCTCTTCTGGCACCTTGGGGTCGTATACGACGATTTCCGCCTTTTCATCCAACAATGCGTCTGCAATATAAATGGCCGCTGACTCCCTAGTATCGTTGGTATCTTTTTTGAACGCCCATCCGTAGAAAACGATTTTTTTCCCCGACACGGTATTGTATAAGGTAGTGACTATATTTTCGGCAAAACGTCTTTTTTGATAATCGTTCATAATGATTACCTGCTCCCAATAATCGGCAACTTCCTTGAGTCCGTAACTTCCAGCTATATAGACCAAATTCAAGATGTCTTTTTGAAAGCAAGAACCTCCGAATCCGACTGAGGAGTTCAGGAATTTTGAACCTATTCTACTATCATAACCAATGGCCCTAGAGACTTCAGCAACATTGGCATCGGTCTTTTCGCAAAGTGCCGAAATTGAGTTTATTGATGACACCCGTTGTGCCAAAAAGGCATTGGCCACTAATTTCGAAAGCTCAGACGACCATACATTGGTCTGTAAGATTCTATCTTTCGGCAACCAATTTTCATAAATACTGCTCAGCGTATCTTTCGCCGCCTGACCTTCAGGTGTTTCGGCGCCTCCGATCAATACCCGATCAGCATTTAGAAGGTCGTCGATCGCGGTTCCTTCGGCTAAAAACTCCGGATTGGAAAGGATTTCAAAATCCACGCCATTGCCCGTATTGTCCAAGATGCTTTTAATCGCACTTGCCGTTCTTACGGGAAGTGTAGATTTTTCGACCACTATTTTGTTGGTTTTGGCAACTTTGGCAATATTTCTAGCGCAGAGCTCTATATTTTTTAGGTCGGCGGCCTGCCCTTTTCCCTTGCCATAAGTTTTTGTAGGGGTATTGACCGATATGAAAATGATTTCCGATTCGTCAATGGCCTTATCAACATCTGTAGAAAAGAAAAGGTTTTTGCCCCTTGTTTTTTCGACCAGTTCTTTGAGACCGGGTTCGTAAACAGGTAGCTTGTCAAGATCTAAATCGTTCCAAAGATCTATACGTTCTTTGCTGATGTCAACTACAGTCACTTTTATATCAGGACATTGACTTGCGATTACCGACATGGTTGGGCCGCCAACATAACCGGCACCTATACAGCATATCTTAGTTACTTTCATAATTTGGGTTTGTTTTCAGAGATTATTTTGAAATATTATGATTGGGTCCCGAAACTTCGGGATTACAGGCTATTTTGGTGCAGAACAAGGCAAAATTTTTAAGCATAGCACGGCTATGGTTCAAAATTTTAACGAAATCATGCTTCAAAAGAGCCATAAAAAAACAATTGATGTATTTCAAAACAGTCTCTTAGCATTGCAAAGATTACAAAATAACTCAACAATAAAATAAATATTGTCGATAAAAAGACCTAATTAGCCGTTTGCAGCGTATATTGTTAAAATCTAAAGTTGTATTTTCTTGAGATTTGGAACACAAATACCCATTTGACCGATAAATTTCAAATTTTAAACGAAATTAAAGAGGTATTTGATTAATTACGAGAAACTATGATTATTTTTGTGACTTGAATGAGCTTAACTAAAATTTGTAAAGTGGAGACACAGACCAAGATTTGGCTTTCCTCGCCCCATATTGGAAGCAATGAACAAAACTATGTTGACGATGCTTTCAAGACCAATTGGGTCGCCCCATTAGGTCTCAATGTCGACCGTTTCGAAGAAGCAATCCAAGACTATATAGGTGACGATGTACATGTTGCGGCCCTTAGTACAGGTACTGCGGCCATACACCTTGCTTTGGAGTTATTGGGAGTTTCTTATGGTGACGAAGTAATCTGTCAAAGTTTTACATTTTCAGCTTCTGCCAATCCTATTATGTATTTAGGAGCTATACCCATATTTGTGGATAGTGAAAGGGAAACATGGAATATTTCACCAGAACTATTAGAAAAAGCTATTGTAGATAGAATTTCCCAAGGAAAAAAACCCAAGGCGATTATTGCGGTACATTTATATGGAATGCCCTATAATGTGGATGCCGTAAAAGAAATTGCCTTAAAATATGAGATACCCGTTGTAGAAGATAGTGCTGAGGCATTAGGAAGCACTTTCAACAATATCAACTGTGGCAGTTTTGGTGACATCGGAATATTATCGTTTAACGGTAATAAGATAATTACCACATCAGGTGGTGGAGCCTTGGTGACCAAAAACGAAAGTTTTAAAAAGAAGGCGATTTTTTTGGCCACTCAAGCTAGGGATGATGCGCCCCATTACCTTCATTCGCATGTGGGCTATAACTATAGAATGAGCAATGTACTCGCGGGTATTGGACGAGGACAAATGGAGGTGCTCGATGATCGAGTAGCGGCAAGAAGAGCCAACTTTGATTTTTACAGGGCAAGTTTGGCCCATTTGCCCGAAGTTGAATTTTTAGAAGAACCAAAAGGCTTTTTTTCTAATAGATGGCTGAGTTGTATTTTAACCCCGTCATACGAAATGCGTGAAAGAATTCGTTATGCGCTTTTAGCCGATGATGTTGAATCAAGACCCTTGTGGAAACCAATGCACCAGCAGCCTATATTTGAGAAATATCCAAATTATTCAGACGGTACATCGGCTGAACTGTTCGAACGTGGTCTCTGTTTGCCCAGTGGTTCAAATTTAACCGATGTAGATCTTGAAAGAGTAGTAAAACTAATCCTTAAAGAACTTACCAAATGATAAAGAACTACCTAGTGAGCAATGCGCATCGCTATGCATCAAAATGGTTGGTACTGGCCATTGATGTTATATTGATATCGATATCTTTTGTGTTGACCTACATCATTAGGTTTAATTTCACCTTCGATTTTGATAGTGACAAACTCTTTATTCAATTACCCATTGTGGCCGTTATTTCAATCTCGGCTTTTTTGTATACCGAATCATATAAAGGTGTCGTCAGGCATACCGGTATACGTGATGTGTACAAAATTTTCAATGCGATTTGCTTTTCCAGTATTTTGATCATCTTCTTTTTGATATTGAATAGGCAATTTGTTATGATGGACGATTTTACGATTCCCTTGAGTATCATTGTTCCTCATAGCTTACTTGCTTTTATAGCACTGATAGCTTCTCGTTACATTTTTAAAACCATGTTCTTTAACTTGGTAAAGAAGTTCAAGGCCACAAAAAATGTTTTGATCTATGGTGCGGGCGAATCAGGCATACTTACCTATAATGCCATTTCAAGTCAGACAAGTAACAATGCCAGAGTGGTTGCATATCTAGACGATGACCCAAAGAAAATTGGAAAGATCATCAATGGGGTAATCGTTTTGGGCAAAAATGTATTGTCTGAATATTTTTTGAAATCAAAAGATGTTTCGGAGATTATTGTATCGATTAATAATGTAGATACTAATAAGCTAAGGGAACTGGTAGAGAGCCTAGTGGAGTATCCCGTATTGGTGAAGATAGTGCCTCCCGTGGATAGTTGGATCAATGGGGAATTGAAAGTATCACAGATCAAACAGGTTCAGATAGAGGATTTGTTGGATAGGGCTCCTATTGACATTAAGAAATCAAAAGTCTCCGAGCAGTTGAATAACCAAGTGATTTTGGTAACTGGTGGGGCGGGTTCGATTGGTAGTGAAATAGTCAGGCAGATAGCCAATTACGATTACAAATCGCTCATTATTATCGATCAGGCAGAATCGGCCCTGTATGATTTACAGCAAGAGTTAAAACAAAACGGCTTTCACAACTTTATATCGATCGTTGGTGATATTCGCGACAAAAGCCGGATGAATTCATACTTTCAAGAACATAAACCAACCATGGTTTTTCATGCCGCGGCCTATAAGCATGTGCCGTTGATGGAATATAACTATTACGAGGCCATAAAAATCAATGTAGTGGGCACAAAAATCATTGTCGACCTATCAATGAACCACAATGTCGACAAATTCGTATTTGTATCGACTGACAAAGCAGTGAACCCCACAAACGTAATGGGTGCTACCAAACGTATCGCCGAAATGTATATCAGTAGTGTACAGCAAGAGAGCAAGACAAAATTTATCACCACCCGGTTCGGTAATGTTTTGGGTTCAAGCGGCTCTGTAATCCCCTTGTTTAGGAAACAGATAGAGAAAGGCGGCCCATTGACGGTTACACATAAAGATATTACACGCTTTTTTATGACTATTCCCGAGGCATCGCAATTGGTTTTAGAAGCTGCGGTGATGGGTGAGGGAGGTGAGATCTTCATTTTCGACATGGGTAAATCAGTGAAGATTTTCAACTTGGCCAAAAACATGATCAAACTCTCTGGTTTAAAATATCCTGAAGATATTGACATTAAGATTACCGGTTTACGGCCTGGTGAAAAACTCTATGAAGAATTATTGGCCAATGGAGAGAATACCTTGCCAACCTATAATAAGAAAATATTGATCGGTCAGGTCAAGGAATTGGATTATGCCATGGTCAAATCAAAAATAGATGAACTCTGTGTTTCGAACATGTTCTTCAATGGTAATACCATGACCCTTATGAAAGAAATCGTACCTGAGTATGTTTCCAATAATTCTGAATTCTGCAAACTTGATGACAAGAAGAAAAGCACAGTTGTAGAGAAAGGGGAAAAGAAAATTTTTCAATCGTAATTTTTTACTATTATTGCACAAAAAACATACATTATGCAAATAAATAAGAATCGTTTTGGGTTGGTATTGTCTTTTTTGACAGTGTCGATTTTAGTATTGTCTTCATGTGCTTCAAAGAAAGAAGTGGTGTATTTTCAAAATACGGGCAGTTTCGAGACCCTTGTGGATAAGAACAGTTTTACCCAGAAATTCAAGGTTGATGATTTAGTGAATATTCATGTTTCCACATTGAACAATGAAGCCAGTGTGCCTTTTAACTTACTCAGAGGTGCATCAGAAGGGGGAATACGATCCGAACAGGTAGATTATTTGATTGATAAGGAAGGGGAGATAGATTTTCCGGTTATAGGAAAAATTAAAATATCAGGGCTTTCTTCGGAGGAATTAAGAGTATTGTTGCGAGAAAAATTATCGGAATACCTTAAAAACCCGATTATCAATATCCGTTTACGAAATTTTTCGGTAACCGTTCTGGGCGAAGTACGTAGGCCAGGCACCTACCCTGTTGATGGAGAACGAATCACAATTTTAGAAGCCTTGGGGTTTGCAGGTGATTTGACCGTTAAGGGTGTTCGTAAAAATGTAATGGTCATTAGAGATTTTGATGGCACTAAGGTATATACGAGAATCGATTTGACCAAAAAGGAATCTTTGAGCTCTCCCGTATATTATTTGACCCAAAACGATGTTGTGTATGTAGAGCCCAACCAATCGGCTATTACCTCATCTAGTTTAGATAATAGAGCGACCATAGCGATTTCAATAGCTTCCGTCCTTATTACCTCATCGGTTCTAATACTCACTAGAAATAAAAATTAAATTGGATTCAGAAATAAAATTTAAATATGAATCAAAACGCTCAAAACCCTTCTGCGGAAAGTATTGATCTGAAAGAAGCTCTTTCAAGGTATACCAAACATTGGAAATGGTTTGCCTTTTCTGCACTTTTAGCATTGGTGATGGCCTATGTTTACATCAGATATGCCACACCTGAATATGAAGCAGCAGCTAAAATTCAAATTTTAGACGAAAAAAATTCAGGCTCGAATTTGGTGTTCAAAGAGTTGGATATGCTCGATGGCGGTAAGAACCAAGTTGTTGACGAAATAGAACTCATTGGGTCAAGGTCGAATTTTATTCAAGTGGTAAGAGAATTAAAGCTCAATACTAGAATTCAGGTTTTGGGAAATGTTATTAGTACAGAGTTATATAACAATCCGCCTATAAATTTGAGTTTTATAGCTCAAGATTCTACCTTGTACAACGCCAAATTTGATTTTTTTATCACTTTGTCCTCATCAACTACGTTTGGGTATAGTGAGGAAGAGGATAAACCGGTCAAGGTGTATTCCTTTGGTAAAAATATAGATTCCCCAATAGGCGATATTGTGATTACTCCAAATTTGGCGAGCTTTGAAAAGTACAAAGACAAGAAGTTCATGGTCTCTATAAGGCCTGTTGATGATGTAGCTTTGGGCTATAAAAACAAGATGTTGATCAACAATACAGATGACAAATCGAATATTGTTGATATTAATCTAGAAGATCCTATTCGAGAAAAGGCCATTAATATTGTAAATACCCTTATTCGTATTTATAATGAAAATGCCATTGAAGATAAGCAGGTTATCGCTGATAAAACGTCAAAATTCATCAATGACCGAATTGCCGATATTTCGGGTAACCTATCAACGGTTGATCAAACGGCAGAAGATTTCAAAACCGAAAAGGGGGTGACCGATATCGCATCAGAGGCGAACATTAATTTAAATGTGGGCGTGGCCAACCAACAAGAACTAGCGAATGCAAGAAATCAGTTGAACATGGCATCTTCAATGAGCAATATCGTTGATCAACAACAAAGCTATGAAGTTTTACCAGCCAATGTTGGTGGTGCCGCTATAACTGGTACCGTTGCACAGCACAATCAATTGGTACTTGAGAGAAAACGGCTGTTGAAAAGTTCGAATGAAAAAAACCCGATTATCGTGAATTTGGACCAACAGATCGATGGTCTAAAAAGAAGCTTGTCTTCGAGTTTAAAAAGTACTGTGAATAATTTGGGGTTAACGGTAAATTCGCTAAGAGACCAACAATCGCGATTTAATTACAAGATTTACTCCTCGCCCAAGAACGAACGGGCCTTACGTGATATAACCAGAAAACAGCAGACCACCGAAGAGCTCTATTTGTACTTGCTTACAAAAAGGGAGGAGTCGCAAATCGCCGTGGCATCGCAAGCCCCTAAGTCAAAAACCATTGACAACGCCTATAGTGTTAGCAGGTTTCCGGTCTCGCCCAAGAAAAATGTGATTTATTTGGCTTCGTTGATACTTGGCTTATTGATCCCATTTTCTGCCATTTATGCAAATGACTTATTAGACAATAAGGTTCACAGTATGAGCACTCTTGAAAAATTGACGTCTGATACGCCAGTTTTGGGAGAAATACCAAAACTATCAAAGAAAGACGGAAAATTGGTCATAAAGGAGGATCGTTCAGTATTGGCCGAATCTCTTAGGATAATACGAACAAATCTAGATTATTTGATGAAGACCAAGAAGGTGTCAAGTACCAGGAAGAACAATATTATCTTTGTGACATCAACGGTTCCCAGAGAGGGAAAGACTTTTTTATCTAGTAACCTTTCTATGATTTTGGCAAGTACAAATAAAAAAGTGCTCCTCATTGGGGCAGATATTCGGAACCCGAAAATATACACGTTCTTTACAGGCTCCAATGTAGATAAAATGTCTAAACCTAGTAGGAACAAAGATGTGGGTCTTACAGAATATTTATATGATACTACTTTGAACACTAAGGATATTATCAATCCTATGTTGGTACACCATAATACAATAGATGTTGTGTATTCGGGAAGGATACCCCCAAACCCGGCCGAGCTTTTGATGGGCGATAGAATTAAGGATCTTTTTGATGAGGTTTCTGAACGCTATGATTATGTAATTGTTGATACGGCGCCATTGATGGTAGTGACCGACACACTACTGATCAGTCAATACGCCGATCATCTTATCTATGTTGTTAGGGCAGGTGTGACAGAGAATAAGGCGATAGGGTTTCCATTAAAACTTCAAGAAGAGGGCAAGATAAAAGGGCTCTGTTTTGTGGTCAATGACGTAAAGAATGCCAACTTAGGGTATGGTGGAAAATACGGTTATGGCTACGGAAAGACCCAAAAAAAATGGTGGAAATTTTAGCAATTCCGTTTTAACCCGCATTATACAATAGAAAATCTATTACAGTTTGAAATACCTTCAAAATAAGACGTTTCACTTGGTTTTCTTCAATCACCATGGCGGTGCTATGCCGCTTGAGGTAAAATCACTGATTTTATTGGTCTTTCAAACCTCATCACGAAGTTCTATTGCATAATGCGGGTTTAACTAAGAAAAACTCAAGACGAGTTCAATCTAAATGATTCCCCGACGGCTCTGCCTCGGGCCTGCCTCCTGCCTGCCTGCCGGAGGCAGGGTTTCCGATTCACCTCTCCTTTTGGAGAGGTCAGAACTGTTATTTTCGCTCCCGAAGCGTCGGGACTGGGTGAGGTAAAATACTATCCCGAGATTTCGGGACGGTTTTTGGCTTTAAGGCCAAAATGACCCCGAACTGTCGGGGGGGGCGAAACTAGCCAGCCGGCAGGCTGGCCTGCCTGCCTGCTGGCAGGTATCTCTATGGCTCTGCCTGCCCGTGCCGTTCAGGCGGGCCTCGAGGATAGTCGGTTTCAAGAAATTCTTATTAATCGACTTGTCTATTCAAAGCCCTGAAAAAGGTGTGTGAAAATTGCATTTCATTCGAATATCAAAATTTTAGTACGCCCATTTTTAAATTTCTTCATACAGTGAATAATGTGGGTTAACTAAGGCTATGTATAACGTAAATGGGTTCTTTACGTTTTGGTATAAATGTCTTTTGACGATAAATCTCTGATTTTAGACGAATAAAAGTAGGGTGTTTTTCTTGTTAATTGTTATTGGGCTATCTTTACGTTTAAAACCGACCCAAACTTAAAAATGAACACTTTAAGATTGAATTTAACAATATTTTGCTATGAAAAAAAGCTACAATTTCTTTTCTCTTGTATTCTCATTTATATTTCTGTTTGGTTCAATTTCCGTTCACTCTCAGTTTCCGAGTGAATTTGTGAAGGTTGATCTAGTAACGAACCTTGCGAATGCGACGAACTTCAAGTTCGCGCCCGATGGCAGGATCTTCATAATCGACCGTTTCGGCGAACTGTTGATCTACAAGCCTGATACGCAGGCTACGGTGTCGGCTGGTACGGTGCCCGTTTTCCATAAATTCGAAGAGGGCCTTTTAGGCATCGCCTTTGACCCTAATTTCTCTACCAACAACTATGTTTACCTGCATTATGCGGCGATCAGTCCAGAGATGAACCGGGTATCGCGTTTTTCCATGAACGGCGATGTTCTGGATCTCTCATCGGAGACCGTTGTCATAGAGTGGGGCACCCAACGTATCAAAAGCTTCCATTCTGGTGGCGATATGGATTTCGACTCACAGGGCAACCTGTACATCGCCGTTGGCGACAACTCGTTCTATACCGATCCCTACGGCTCCCATAATGAGACGGTTCTTTCCGCCACTACCGAGAAAAGCTCGAGCAACACCAACGACCTCAGGGGCAAGATCTTGCGTATAACCCCCCAGCCCGATGGTACGTATACCATACCTGCCGGCAACCTTTTCGCGACCGGCACGCCAAATACCCGCCCTGAGATCTATGTGATGGGCGCAAGAAACCCATACCGTATCTTTGTCGATAAACAGAACACTGATTGGCTGTTTTGGGGCGAGGTGGGTCCCGATGCGAACTCCCAGACAACGCAAGGCCCCGAAGGTCTTGATGAGATGAACCTGACCAAGAGCGCACAGAACGCTGGCTGGCCCTATTTTTCGGGGGTCGACAACGATGCCTATCAGGTCAATTACCGTACACCCTCTCCTTATTACAATAATCCCGCATCCCCCCAGAACACTTCTATATGGAACACGGGCGAAACAAACCTGCCCCCTGCCGAACCAGCCTGGCTTGAATTTTTTCATAAATGCTATCTGGCGGGTCCGAGGTACTACTATGATGGGGCGCAGACCAGTAAACAGAGGCTGCCAATAGAGTTTGACGAGGTGTTCTTCTATTACGATTTCAATACAAGTAAGGTCTGGGGGATAGAGATGGACGCCAATGGTAACATCACCAACAACGAGCAACTTTCGTCTTCGATATTCCCGACCGGATCCGATGGTTTTATAGATATGAAGATCGGCCCTGACGGGCACCTGTACATTCTGGCCTATGGTACGGGCTGCTGCCCTCAGAATTCGGGCACGGGTAGGCTAATCCGTATCGATTATACGGGTATCACGACCAATTCTGCCCCAGTAGTGATATTGACCGCTGATCCGACCAACGGTGCCCTGCCCCTGACAGTAAATTTTTCAGGAGCGGGCACCACCGACCCCAATGGTGATACGCCCCTGAGTTATGCATGGGATTTCACGACCGACGGTACGGTTGATGCCACAACTCAGGATACCAGTTTCACCTATACGGTTGCCGGCACTTACAATGCACAGTTGAAGGTCGATGATGGCAATGGAGGCATAGGGGTGAAAAACGTGACGATCTATGCAGGCAATACTTTGGCGGTCTTTGATTTTATCTCGCCCCCCAATGGTGGGTTTTTTGATTGGGATGATGATATGTCATTCTCCCTGAATGTGACCGATGCAGAGGAAGGGAATGTCGATTGCAATGAGGTGAATCTGGTGCCCTCCCTTGGCCACCTGAACCACTTTCACGACGGCCTGCCCCTTGAGGCCTGTCTACAGACCATTACCTTGGCCTCAGTGGCGGGGCACGATATCTATGGTGAGATGGATCTTTTTTATGTCTTTGGTGTGAACTATACCGACACTGGGGGCCTGACCTCCTTCGACCAGATCGCACTGCACCCCAAAAGGAGGGAGGCAGAGTACTTCGAGGCCCAGAGCGGAGTCATGGTAATACCCAACACCAATCCACTAGAAGGTGGCAGCGAGGCGATTCGGGTAGACCACAACGGCCATATAATGTTCGAGGGCAGAAACCTGTTGAACATAACAGGGGTACGGTATCTAGTAGCCGCAGCGTCGGCCGGTGGCAGTATAGAACTGAGGGTGGGAAGTACGACCGGCCCTGTGCTGTCCACTACCAATGTTTCGGCAACGGGCGGAACCAGTACCTGGGTGAACGTGGAGTCGACCTTCACGGATCCTGGGGGCAAGAATGACCTTTACTTTGTCTTTAAGAAGGGTGCGGGGCAAACGGCGATATTCGACCTGAACTATATCGAGTTCATCGGATCCGGCATCTCGACCGACAATTCACCACCAGAGGTTGTGGAAGTGTCCTCTTCCTCAATGACAGAGGTGGTTGTCGAGTTCAACGAAACACTGAATCAGGTTACGGCCGAACAGGTATCGAACTATACCATTGACAATGGGGTCACTGTTACCTCTGCAACACTACAACCTGACAATCGTACGGTGATATTGGCAACCTCGATGTTGGCATCGGGTACCACTTATGGCCTTACGGTCAGCAATGTGACGAATAGTACCAATATGGCCATGGTCACTTCAAACCATCCCTTCTCGTTGTTTGAATTACTTCGAATAAATACAGGTGGGCCACAGCTTACCGCCAGTGGGAGTACTTTTATAGCCGACCAGTTCTCAAGTGGGGGCAGTCTGTTCACCAATGCGGTACCGATTGCTGGTACAACTGATGATGAATTGTACCAGACCGAGCGTTTTGGTTCGTTTTCATATTCCATACCGGTTCCAACAAACGGGGAATACGATATCCGCCTTCACTTTGCCGAGCTGTATTTCGGTCTGCCTGGTGGGGGATCTTCAGGTGGTGTAGGGTCAAGAATATTCAACGTGACCATTGAGGACGTACCCGTACTGACCGATTTTGATATTTTGAGCGAGGTGGATCCTGCAACTGCATTATTGAAGGAACTTGACAACATTCAAATCGACGGTGGGGTCGTTAATATACAATTTATGTCAGTGGTTCAGAGTCCGAAAATATCGGCCATAGAGATATTACCACCGAATACCTTTACGGGCGATTCAGATGCCAGTATTACAATTACCTCACCATCACAGGGATGGGACGTAAACCAACCATTTGATGTGGCCTTTACCATTGAAAACTGGACAGTTCTTGAAGGAGATACACATATGCATTATTATATTGACGATGTTATGCAGGAGCCTTATTATAGTTTTGATCCCATAACCATAGACAATTTAAGTCTTGGTTCCCACACGGTAAAAATCGAACTTTTTCTTGCCAACCATACAGGTACAGGAGTGTTCGACGAAGTGACGGTCAATGTTACTGGGCAGATATCATGTAATACAACACCATTTCCTGATCAGTGGGGCGTAAAACAGTTGGAGACCAGCTCGCTGCCCTATCGTTCGGTATACACTTTTGCCGATTTCGACCTTGATCGCGACGGCCTTAAAGATATTGTTACAGGTGGCTGGTGGTACAAAAACCCCGGTTCGATAGCGGGCAACTGGGTACGCAGTGATATAGGCGGGACCTTTAAAAACGTGGCCTTTGTACATGATTTCGATGGTGACGGCGATATGGACCTGTTGGGTACTACGGGTGAATATGAGGGTGCGGATCTGGTATGGGCGCAGAACGATGGTTCTGGTGGTTTTACCGTGTTCACGAATATTCCTGCGGGCAATACGAACTATAGCGAACCCTTTTTGGCGGGCATTGCCGGTGGCGTGTACTCGATTGGTGGCCCCTACCAAATGGCCATTAACTGGAACGGTGCCGAACAGACGGGATCGCCCGTTCAAATGCTGACGGTTCCCAATGACCCTACCATGGGTACTTGGTCTTTGGTTGATATCAGTCTGGATTCCTCGGGAGAGGACATTCAGGCGGGTGATATCGATCAAGACAACGACCTTGACCTCTTTCAGGGCATCAATTGGTTGCGCAACAACGGGGATGGAACATGGACGACTTTCGACACTGGTATCACCTATGTGACAACAACCGATAGGGTTCAGTTGGCCGATTTTGATCGTGATGGTGATCTTGATGCCGTTGTGGGTCAGTTAGGTCTAGGTTCAGACCCAAATAAAAGCGAGTTCGCATGGTTTGCAGCCCCAGCAGACCCTACCCAACCATGGGCCAGGAACGTACTGGATACTGATATAGAAGGTAGCCTTAGTGTGTTCACGACCGATATCGATTTTGATGGTGATCAAGATATTGTAGTCGGGGAGTGGAGAGGTGCGCATCGCCTGATCGTTTTCGACAACGACCTTTGTGATAGCGGAACGTTCATCAAACGAATTATCGATGCTGGGGATCCGATCCAAGAGCATCACGATGGAGCCCGGGTGACGGACATCGACAATGACGGAGACCTTGATATCATTTCAAATGGTTGGGTCGATAATTTCCCAAGAATATATGAAAATGCTACAATAATTGCTGGTAACGATCTGCCGATTGTAGACGCAGGGGGCGATCAGAATGTATTACCGGGCAGTGCAATTTTGAACGGTACGGCCAGTGCCCCTGATGGTGGCGCAATCGCATCTTATACATGGACACAACAAAGTGGGCCAAGCACAGCAACATTGTCGGGTGCTGACACCGCAGACCTGACCGCAAGTGATTTGGTAGAGGGTGTATATGTTTTCAGGTTGACGGTAGTTGATGATGAGAATGAAACAGGCTCTGATGAGGTTATGATTACCGTGGCAAGCGAGCCAGATTCTATTTTGATTAATTCAGGCGGTCCAAGTTTTGTGTTCAATGGTGATGATTGGACAGCAGATCAATATTTTGTTGGAGGAAGTCCTTTTGAAAATGTGATTGATATTGCCAATACAGAGAACGATCAATTGTACCAGACCGAACGTTTTAGTAATTCAAGTACATTGGTCTATGAGATACCTGTTGTTGCGGGCAATTATAACGTGGATTTGCATTTTGCAGAGATTTTCTATGGCGTACCAGGTGCAGGGTCAAGTGGTGGAGCGGGATCTAGGGTCTTCAATATTACGATTGAAAATGGACAAGAACAGATAGACAATTATGATATTGTCGTTGCGGCTGGCGGAAGTGCTACGGCAGTTGTTGAAAGTTATAAAAACATAACGGTCAATGATGGTACCTTGACGATTACCCTGACTTCAGTGACCGAGTTTCCGAAGATATCAGGTGTAGGTGTGTTTGAAATGCTACCTCCACAAGCAAATGCAGGAGCAGACGTGACTATTATTTTGCCCGAGAACAGTATTGTTCTTAATGGAACAGGTAACGACCCGGATGGAGGAGAAGTTACATATCAATGGACGCAAGAAAGTGGCCCCAGCACAGCGACCTTGTCCGGTGCGGATACAGCAGATCTGACAGCAAGCGATTTGGTAGAAGGTGAATATGTATTTAGATTGACTGTTACAGATGATGAAGGTGAAACAGGTTTTGACGAAGTAATAACCACGCTGACAATTACCGCTGTAGACGATCCAGATGGGAAAACAGGGATTATTTTGGAAAGTAACCCTCCTAACTCAGCTGGTATTGCTAGAATATTGATAATAAATCAACCTGCAGATGTCAATGTAACCAATATTACGATACATGATGTCGGAGGTCGTTATATAAGTGGGTATACGGCGCAAGAAGCAGCATCTGGTGACAACTATGAAATACCCGTATCAAATTTACAAGATGGCTTATATTTTGTTAGGGTAATTCTAAGTCAAGGAAAATCCACGCTAATAAAATTATGGGTTAGGAATTAACCTCCTGATTATGAGATTTTAGAAAAGGCCCATTTTAATGGGTCTTTATCTCAGTTTCCTTTGTGTTGATTTTTTAACCTATAAGTGATTAATCGATCAGTATTGTATATCATCGATAAAATACTTTAACATTTTTATTGATAGTCGAAGAAGTGTATTTTTGTTTTTACCTTCCCCTTCCCCATTTTTTAGTAATAGGCTTTATGCCATAAATAGGACAAAATGTTCCGTTCAATTCAATTCCATAGTTCGGAACACCGTATTCAAGTTACCAAAGTTTCTCGAACCTTTTACTCATAACCCTAGTGTAATGTGCGGTATGTTTTGGGTCACGATGTCCAAGATAGTCTTGGATCAACCGGAGGTCATATCCTTTGTTGGCCAGATAAAAACCACAGGAATGTCTAAGTGTATGGGGATGGACATTCTCAAGCTTGGCCTTTTCCGCTGCAATCGAAACAATATAGTTCACGGCCTGTCTGGTCAAGGGCAGTCCACGTTCGTTCACGAACAGTCACGGAAGATTGTCTTTTCGGGAGGCGAAATACCCTTTGATCGCCCGAAGCTCGTCCCCCGATATCGGATGTTCTACCGAAAGACCGTTTTTAAGCCGTGACACCCATATTCTGGATTCCTTTATATTTATGTCCGTTCTTTTCAATTGGATGGCTTCGCTTACCCTGAGCCCATGACGGTATATCATTAGTAATAAAAGGTAGTTGCGTTTCGGGTAGCGCGACTTTTTGGCAAAGCCCAAAAGTACCTTCATTTCGCTTTCGCTTAAAAAATCCTTTCTTCTTTCGTGGGAGTTCGCCGTCCCTTTTTCAGTACTCTTTACATTTCGCCCGTTGGGACTTTTCTTTGGATTATCCATTTGTCCACTAAAATATAAAACAAAAATGTAACACTCTTTACAAAAGACGGATTTTGTAAAGAGTTTAAAATCCACTTCTAGAATAGATTCCAAAAGTTCTTTTAAAGATCGTTCGAATAAACTTTTTTTAGTTCCGTAAAAGATGAATTACCGGAACTACTAAAAAGAACGACGAATGGAACTGGAATAGTATAGTCCACAGACTTTTTGGACTCGTTCTTTAAAAAGGCCGTTTTATGAAACTGAATGTTAGCGATTGTTTGCTTAAAAGATTTTTTAAACTTGCCATTATAAATACTTTGTATAAATAGAAACTTTCGAAGACACCTATTTCGTAATTTGCATACTACCATATTCAAATGGTTTCTAAATTATACAACCCTTAAATGCCACATTTTTAATTTTGATATACACTACACTTCTCAACATAGCCATTTTTCAAGGAATAGTTTTAGGAACCATTATTTTAAAATCACCTCTATTCAAAAGCAAAGCAAATACCTATTTAGCACTAGCCATATTTACACTATCTATATTATTGATGAATCTTGTTTTTGAAATTGTAGATATGTATTCCGCGATCCCATATTTGCGTTTCATTGATAATATTGAATGGGCTTTTATTTTCCCAGTATTTATATTTCTGTTTATAGTACACCAGGTCCAACACCCCGTAAGCAAATTAAAAAATGTTCGTTGGTTATTCCTTCCATTCCTATTATCAGCTCTGCTAAATATTTTTTATGACCTTGATGATGTTGCAGGCCTTTATACTATTCCGAGTTCATTTAATTCTGAAATAGAAATTCTTTTTGACATTCATTTTTACATGTTCGTAGCCTTTATAGTGGGTATTCTAATTTACACTTATACATTCATTAAATTTTCGAGCAATGTTCAAGAAAGGAAATGGATTAAGCTTATATGGTTGTTTGTTTTTCTAATATTATTTCCTGGAGTAATGTTAATTTTTATTTATCAGTTTTTAGATTACGATGTTTCGTTTTATTTAAAAATAGTTGCCCTGTTTGCAACATTCTTGATTCACTGGACATCTTTCTACGGCATTTTTAAATATAGACTAGCAAAAGATAAAGAAGGTATCAATGAATTATTAAAAGGTCGTGGTCAGGCGTTTGATATAAATGTTTTAAAAGAAGGAAAAAGCAAAGTAAAGACAAAGAATGAAAATATAGCTTCATTAACAAAAGAGAACCCATATTTTAAAGAATTAGAAGAGCTTTGTAAAAGCAATAAAATCTATAGAGACAATGCGTTAAATAGGGAAATGGTTGCTAAGAGTTTAGGAATAAGTACGGGTTATCTTTCCCAAATTATCAATGAAATTACAGGAGAAAATTTTACTACATATATAAATAAATATAGAGTAGAGACAGTAAAAGAAATGATTTTGAATTCTGATTTTAAAAATTATAGCCTTTTGTCAATAGGGCTAGAATCTGGGTTTCCTTCAAAATCCACTTTTTACAAAGCATTTAAAAAAGTTACGGGTATGACTCCTAATGCATATCGTAATCTTCATAAATAAGTGTCAATTTATCAAGTTTTGAGATATTGACACCTTTTGTGTTTTGTTTTATTTAATTTTATACCTTATTCAATATATGCTATAATACAATAGAAATAACATGAAGATATTTAGGCGAAGCTATCTTGTTTTATCAGTTATAATGTTTCTTTTTGGGTGTTCAAAAAACGATGAGAATGTCCAAGAATTTGGAGAGACATTTGACAGAAATAAGATGGATACTTTTTTATCTATCCTTGAGGAAGAAAATCTTGGAATGGGTAGTGTAGCTATATTTAAAGATGGGCAATTAGACTACCAAAAGTCATTTGGTCAAGCAGATATTGAGAATAATATTTCTGCAACATCACAAACGAAATATAGAATTGCATCAATAACAAAATCATTTACAGCATCAATTATTATGCAATTGATTGACGAGAACAGTCTAAGCCTATCAATAACACTTGACAGTTTCTTTCCAGAATTGCCTAACTCCAATTTAATAACAATTGAACATCTATTAAGACATCGAAGTGGGCTTTTCAATTATACGGAAACCGCATATGGAACTGAAATTACAACTCAACCGGCAACACAACAGCAGCTTATTGATTTATTCATTGAAAACGGGACTATTTTTGAGCCAAATGACCAGACCTCATATTCAAATACAAACTATGTTATTTTAGGCTTTATAATTGAAAGCATAGACCAAAAATCTTACGCAGATGCTTTAAGAGACCGAATAACAATTCCATTAGGATTAACTAATACTTATAATGGTGGCATTATTGAGACAACGAACAACGAAGCATTATCCTACAATCCTCAGTCCAATGATTGGATTTTAGCAACCGAAGTAAATACAACACTCGTAAAGGCTACAGGTTCTATAGTATCCAATCCTTTAGACCTAAATACTTTTTATAATGAACTATTCGCTGGAAATGTAGTATCGCAAAATTCACTACAATCTATGCAGGACACAAGTCAAGGTTTTGGTATCGGATTGATTCCAATTCCTTTTTTTCAAAAAATGGCATTAGGTCATACTGGACTATTAGATGGTTTTCAATCCTATATTATGCATTTCCCGAATGATAATGTAACTATGTCCCTTACTCTCAACGGAGTTTCAATGCCGGCAAATGATGTGGCAATTGGAGTTTTAAGTATTTACTCTAATTTAGAATACTCATTACCCTAAGCCTAAATCTTTCTGAAACATTTTAACCTCTTATTTCTGTTAATAGTTCTATTGACGCCCCTAGCAGGGTTTGGTCAAGAAGATAGCAAACAGATAAATGGTAGAGTTAAAAGTCTGAGCAATGATGTTTCGAATGTGTTAATCATAAACCTTAATTCTAAAAAATCTACTATTACAGACTCTTTGGGATTATTCGACATTGAAGCCAAATTAAAAGATTCTATTCGATTTACTGCTGTTCAATATCTAACAAAGGAAATTATCATCACAGATTCCATTTTTAGTGAAGAAGTTATTTCCGTAAATCTTGTGGAGAATGTTATTAACTTAAAAGAAGTTACGGTTACGCCTTATAACCTAACTGGTGATATAATATTGGATGTTGATAGACTTGATTTGAAACCAATTGTAACTAACTCTTCTTTAGGTTTACAAAATGCCGATATTAATCCTATGACGCAAAATGAGAGAATGCTTCAAGAAGCTGACCGAGGAACATTTGTTCGAATGATGACTATTGAAGATCATGGGAGAGTTATGGAAATCCTTGGTTATGGGTTGAATTTTGGAATAATAATTAACTCACATAAAGTAATGAATAGAGTTTCTGGTAGGACTCAATATTATAGACAAGCGATTTTGCGTGATCAAGCATTAATATTAGAAAAAGATATTATTGACATGTTTACAAAGAAATCAATGTCTGAGGAATTTAAAATACCAGAAACTAGTATTGATGGTTTTCTTACATATTGTTTAGCTCAGCCCGATTTTTCTGAATTATTACAAGCAGGTAATTCTATGATAATTTGGAATTATTTAAGGGAGAAAAGTGATGAATTCAAAGAATAACTACTTTGATAGTAGAAATTGGTAATAAATTACAAATTACTAGTAGTCTAATAAAACGAACGTTTTTCGGGACAAGCTTTATTTCCCTAACTTAGAAATAATTAAACTTTCAATTGGACCGGAACGAAGAAAATATTGAACTAACGGACGCTATCAAGGAAGAGCTTGATAGAA
>UOEL01000034.1_pt1 | contig 20771 bp, 18 predicted proteins | sample 1989351 | NCBI WGS metagenome assembly UOEL01 (sample SAMEA4712195, study PRJEB27164) | hydrothermal vent metagenome | biome: marine basaltic hydrothermal vent biome; feature: marine hydrothermal vent; material: mineral | place: Pacific Ocean | collected 2011-06-14/2011-07-23 | depth 1719 m
AGATAATGAACCCGGTCATAGTTGGTGCTCAACCCTTGGCGCATTACACAGAGTACTAGGATCTCCCATAGGCCCATTCCTTTACGACCAGATCTGATCAATTCACCCCTCTTAGGGTTTATCTTATCGGATAACAACGAAAGAACAGCCGCGCTGAGTTGATCATCCATGAAAATAGCTTGTAGCCCTTTTAATAATTTCGGGGCTTCATCTCTACAATTACCATGAAATCTAGCCGATGAAATTGGAATCGTAAAAAGGTCTGGGTTTTTCTCAAATTTAGTGCGCATAGGACTCGAATGTTTCTTCGATTTAAGCAATAAATACAAGATACAACAGTAAAAACAACCTAAAAACAACAAACTTTCAAACCGGGTTTTCAACCAAACTATCCGTAAATAAAGGGGTTCAAGATTTACGACCAGACACTACCTACAGAGTTTTTAGATTCAGACTCAAAACCTTGTCCTAAAAATGTAATTTTCATTAATGTATTTTATTAAGTTTTTCAAATATTAACTTCATAGATACATCAAGACCTTTTGATAATTTTTCAATATTTTCAAGAGTAATATTTTTTTCTCCTCTTTCGATCATTCCAATATATGTTCGATGCAGATTAGAGCGAAAACCGAGTTCCTCTTGAGAAATGTCTTTTTCTTTTCGAAGTTCTCTAATAATTTTACCGAAATTCAGTGATAATTCTGTTTTCATTGAGTATACTATAGTTAGCATAAAGTAGGTTTATTGTTTTGCTCTTGCTACATACTAAAGTTAGCATTTCAATGTTGGAAGATTTTAGCTCTTATGGTTTTTAGAGCGTTGGGTTTTTGTAGTGGGAAAAACCGAAAGTGCTAAAAAAATATGCGGCTGCTTTCAGCTTGTGTACAACATATTATATCATTCATATATAGCAATGATCCCTTTTATAAATTATGAAATATATAACTGCCCATCAGGTTTTCCCGCTACATAGGCAATAGAAAACGTTATACTACACTATCCGTTCCATTTTCGCCCGTATCTCGTCTAAACACAACTTGCCCAAGCTGCCCTCGTGGGTATGTTTGATATTGCGTTTTGGTATAAAGCTTCCGTCTTGAATTTCTTGCCCCATTTTTTTGTAGGCATCCCTAAAGGGCATTCCTGATAAGACCAACTCGTTCAGGGTATCTACACTAAAGAGGTAATTGTATTTGGGGTCTGCTAGAATGTCTTTGTTGATTTGAATCTCTTTTAGGCTAAAGGTCAGGATCTCTAAACAGGCCTTCATGTCTTGAATGGCGGGCACGATTATTTCTTTGACCAATTGCAAATCTCTATGGTACCCGCTGGGCAGGTTGTTGATGACGAGCGTAAGTTGATTGGGTACGGCCTGTAGCTTGTTGCATTTGCCCCGTACCAGTTCAAAAACATCAGGGTTTTTTTTGTGCGGCATAATGCTGCTGCCCGTGGTCAGTTCATCGGGAAATGAAATAAAATTGAAATTCTGGCTCGTATACAGACAAATATCCATGGCCATTTTAGAAAGGGTGGCAGCGATGCTCGCCATTCCAAAAGCTGTGGCTTTCTCTACTTTTCCACGTCCCATTTGTGCGGCGACCACATTGTATTTTTGGGTCTTAAAATTCATTTCCTGAGTGGTGAAATTTCGGTCTATCGGAAAAGAACTACCATAACCGGCAGCGCTCCCCAAGGGGTTTTGGTCTGCAACCTTGTATGCTGCATCAATAAAATATAGGTCGTCGATCAAACTTTCGGCATAGGCTGAAAACCACAAGCCAAACGATGAGGGCATCGCAATTTGTAAATGCGTGTAGCCGGGCAGTAAGACTGTTTTGTGCGTTTCGGCTAAATTCAATAGCAGGTCAAAAAGTGTTTTGGTTTGGCTTTTTATTTCAGTGAGTTCATTTTTCAAATACAAATGCATGGCCACCAGTACTTGATCGTTTCGCGATCGCGCTGTATGTATTTTTTTTCCTGTATCTCCCAATTTTTCAATGAGGATATATTCGATTTTCGAGTGCATATCCTCAAAAGAATCTTCAATGGTGAATGTGCCATTTTGTATTGTTTCGGCAATGGCATTCAGTTCATTGACCAAGGCTTTGGTTTCATCTTTGGTCAATAACCCAATCTTGCCCAGCATTTTTGCGTGCGCCTTTGAGGCGATTACATCGTATTTCGCCAAGAACAAATCGAGCTCTCTATCGTTGCCAACAGTGAAATGGTCTATTTTTTTATCGGTGCTAAATCCTTTGTCCCAGAGTTTCATTTGTTCAGTTGTTAGTACTTAGTACCTAGTCGTTAGTACAAAGTTGTTCTTGTTTTTCGTTTTGAGCTTGAATTTCAATCAATCTTTTCTCTTTGTTATTTTTCTCATTTTAAAAACCGCTCTAAAATCTTAATATACAGATCAATGCCTTCTTCTATTTCGTTCACATAAATAAATTCATCGGCAGAATGTGAACGGGTACTGTTCCCCGGACCTAATTTCACTGATTGGCAGCTTAGGGCCGCTTGGTCAGACAAGGTGGGCGAACCATAGGTTTCACGCGCTAAGGCAATACCACTTTTTACTAGGGCGTGATTTTTATCGATTGCAGATGAATTTAAATTCAACGAACGCTCTTTCAATTCACAAGGGGCTTCCGCCTTAAGAATATCGGCAATCTCTTTGTTGGTATACCGATCGTTTACCCGAACGTCGACCACTAGATTTACTTGCGAGGGTACTACGTTGTGCTGGCTGCCAGCATTGATCTGTGTTACGGTGAGTTTTACCTCGCCCAAGGCTTCCGATGTTTTTTCAAGTCTGAAATTTTTAAACCAGTCCAGTACTTCAATCGTATTATAAATTGAATTGTTGTCATTGGGGTGTGCTGCATGCGATGGCGTTCCCTTTACAACGGCATCGAAGACCACCAGCCCTTTTTCTGCTATGGCCAAATTCATCAAGGTAGGTTCTCCTACAATGGCCACATCTATTTTTGGTAGGCTGGGCAACAACCCTCTCAAACTATTTTCACCAGCATTTTCCTCTTCGGCCGAGGCCACGATGAGAATGTTATGGCCAAGGTCTTTCAAACCATAAAAATGGGTAAAAGCAGCAAGTAAGGAAACCAAACAGCCTCCTGCATCATTACTGCCCAGACCATATAATTTACCATCTTCGATATGCGGGTGAAAAGGGTCTTTGGTATAGGCCTGATTCGGTTTTACGGTATCGTGGTGTGAGTTTAAAAGTAAGGTAGGCTTGGTGCCGTCCCAAAATTTGTTCTTGGCGAATACGTTGTTGTTCTCTCTTGTAAAGGGAATTTCGAAAGCCCTGAACCAATCTTGGATCGCTTCGGCGGTCTTGTCTTCTTCTTTTGAAAAGGATTGTATACTTATCAGCTTTTTTAATAGGTCGATTGCTTTTTCGGTCAATTTTTTTTGCTCCATGCTTACAATGTTATGGTTGTGAATAGGGTGGTGTTTGGTTTCAGCATTTCCATATCGCCCAAATAGACTTTACCTACCTTGTTTTTAAGTGCGTGAAAACAGTTTTCCATTTTAGGGAGCATGCCATCGCTGATTATTCCTTTGTGTAAAAGCTGCTGGTACTTTTTTGTATCAATGTGTTTTACAATTGATTCTTCATCTTCGACGTTCATCAAAACCCCTTTCTTTTCAAAACAGTAGTACAAGACGGTATCGTATAATTCGCTCATGCCAATGGTTATTTCAGCGGCTATGGTATCTGCATTGGTGTTCAAAAGCTGACCCTTGCCATCGTGCGACAAGGAACAAAAAATGGGGGTCAATTTTGATTTTAAGAGTGCGCTTACCAATGCTGAGTCAATACTGTCAATATCACCCACAAAACCAAAATCGATTTCTTTTACGGGGCGTTTGTGCGCTCTGATAGTATTGCCGTCAGCTCCACTGAGCCCTATGGCATTGGTTTCGTTCGCCTGCAATTGTGCTACGATATTCTTGTTTGTCAGTCCGCCGTACATCATAGTGATTACCTCTAGACTATTGGCATCTGTGATTCTCCTTCCTCTGGTCATTTTGGATTCAAATCCAAGTTTTGAAGCCATTTTAGTAGCCGATTTTCCGCCACCATGCACCAAGATCTTAGGCTCGTTCAACTTTGAGAATAGTTGAAGAAACCTCGTCAGTTCTTTTTTGTTCTCTATGACGTTTCCGCCAATTTTCACTACGGTTAGTTTTTGTTTCATGAGCCCCTACTTGCCTCCCCAAAGGGGAGGAATTTTAATTAATAGTTATTTTATTATATAACACCCTAGTACAAGACCCTCTCCCTCTTTTCTTTGACGGGTTAGAGGAACGATTCCAATATTTTCTTTAATACCAATTGGGCCGCGTAAGTCCGATTATTGGCCTGTTCTATTACCAGCGATTGATCGCCGTCCAATACCAAATCTTCCACAACAACATTTCTTCGTATTGGCAAGCAGTGCATAAATTTGGCATGGCCGAGTTTTTCTTTGGTTATCATCGAATGGGTATTGGTGTTCAAGATTTTTCCATATTGAGAATAACTGCTCCAATTTTTCACATAAACGAAATCGGCATTTTGCAGGGCCTTTTGTTGGTCATATTCGATTTTGGCGCCTTTCACGATATTGGGATTCAATTCATAACCTTCAGGATGCGTGATTACGAAATCGGCATTTTGCAACTGCATCATTTCAACAAAGGAGTTTGCAACGGCATGGGGTAGGGCCTTTGGGTGTGGTGCCCAAGACAACACCACTTTAGGTTTTGGTTTTGTCTTTTGTTCCTCAATTGTAATGGCATCTGCCAAAGCCTGTAAGGGGTGGCTACCAGAGCTTTCCATATTGATTATAGGTACGCTTGCATATTTTTTAAAACCATTTAAGACCAATTCGGCCTCGTCTTTCACCTTATCGGTAAGTGAGGCAAAAGCCCTGATGCCAATGATGTCGCAATACTGTGAAATCACTTGTGCTGCCTCTTTGATATGTTCTGATGTATTTTGGTTCATTACTGTACCATCTTCGAATTCCAACGCCCAGCCTTCGTTTCCGAAATTCATGACGATTACTTCCAGGCCAAGATTCATTGCTGCTTTTTGTGTGCTGAGGCGTGTTCTCAAGCTGTTGTTGAAAAAGAATAAACATATGGTTTTGCCCGAACCTAAGTGCATGAGTTGCCTAGGGTTTTCTTTAAGTTTTTTAGCCTCCGATACCCAATCGGAAAGTGAATCGATATCTTTTACAGAGAGATAGTGCTTCATGACAGTTCAAGTTTAAGCGCATCAAAAAATTGATTTAGATGTTTTTTTGTTATGTTTAGTGCAGGTAAAATTCTAAGTACATATTTGTCTTTTGCACCACCCGCAAATAAGTGTTGTTTGTAAATTAGTTTTTTGCGCAACTCAGCAATCTCAAAATCGAATTCCAGACCTAGCATCAATCCCTTTCCCTTTACTCTTTTTACCTGTGGGATTTTGGCGGCTTGCGCTCTAAAATAACCCTCCAATATTTCGGCATTCTCAATGAGCTTTTCTTCTTCAATAACTTCCAAAACCGCCAAAGAGGCTACGCATGCAAGGTGATTTCCCCCAAAAGTAGTACCTAACAATCCGTGAGAAGCTTTGATGTTTTCGTGAATCAGTACGCCACCAACGGGAAACCCATTGCCCATTCCTTTGGCTATGGTAATGATATCAGGTTGTATATTGTGGTGCTGAAAGGCAAAGAATTTTCCGCTTCTACCGTAGCCACATTGTACCTCGTCGGCTATTAACATTACATCATTTTCTTTACACAGTTTTGCAATATTTTGGTAAAAATCAATTGAAGGCTCATCTAAGCCGCCCACCCCTTGAATGGTTTCGATAATGACCGCACAAACATCGCCTTTTGTGATTTCAGACCTGAAAGCCCCAATATCGTCAAAGGGTAAAATGGTGGTCTTTTGCTGTTTGTTCAAAGGGGCAATAATCTTTTCATTGTCAGTGCTGGCAACGGCGGCCGAGGTTCTGCCGTGAAATCCGTTTTTAAAGGCAATTACGCTAGACTTCCCGTTTTTGAACGACGCAAGTTTCAAGGCATTTTCGTTGGCTTCCGCACCTGAGTTACAAAGAAAGAGCTTGTAATTTTCACAGTTCGATAATCGCCCTAATTTGTCCGCCAATTCCTCCTGTAACCCATTTTTTACGGCATTGCTATAAAACCCGATTTTATCTAGCTGGTCTTTCAATCGCTTTATATAATGTGGATGCGAATGGCCTATGGATATCACCGCATGGCCGCCATAAAAATCTAAATACTCCTGTCCCTTTTCATCTGTGACCACTATGCCTTTGGCCGAAACCGGAGTTACATCGTACAAGGGGTAAACATCAAATAGTTTCATCGTCTAATTTTTTACTTTAAAAGCACTTATCTTATCAAAAGAAGTAACGATGCCGCGAATCAGTGAAGAGCTCAGCCCCTGATGCTCCATTTCGTTCAGTCCTTCAATTGTACAGCCCATTGGCGTGGTCACCCTATCGATTTCCTCTTCGGGATGATTGCCCGATTCTATCAAAAGTTCTGCTGCGCCATTACAGGTGTAAATAGCCAGCTCTTGCGCTTCTTTGGCATCAAAGCCTAATTGTATGGCGCCTTGGGTGGTGGCACGGATCAAACGCATCCAAAAGGCGATGCCGCTTGCGAAGATGACCGTTGCTGCCTGCATTTGTTCTTTAGGAATCTCCATAAAATGCCCCATACGGTTAAAAATGGCCTTTACCAGCTCAGTGCGTTTTTTGCGTTTTTCATTACTGCAAATACAGGTCATTGATTTTTCGACTGATATGGCCGTGTTGGGCATACTTCTGAGAATATTTTGGTCTTTGCCGATTATACGTTCTATTTTTTCTATGCTAAACCCCGTTATGGTCGAAATGACCACATGGTTTTCGGTCAATAGGTCTTTGGCTTCACCGAGTGGTTTTTCGATATGGTTGGGCTGTACCGCAAAAATCAGGATGTCTGATTTTTCAACCGCTTCCCTATTGTTGGTGGTCACGGTCACATTTCCGTATTTTTCAAAATGCTCGATGCTGGCAGCGTTTTTCTTGGTCAGGTACATGGTGGTTGCCCCGTTGGAATTCAATATGCCCTTGGCGATCGATAATCCTAAATTTCCTGCTCCTATAATGGCTATTTTCATAATGCTTTTTTTCGTCATTCCCGTGATAACGGGAATCTGTTTAAATTAATTACACATCAAGTTTACACCTGCACCTTAAAAAACACTGCCCTTTAATTGCAGGCCCATACCTTCTTCTAGGCCAAACATCAAATTCATGTTTTGAACTGCCTGCCCTGAAGCTCCTTTGAGCAGGTTGTCAATGGCCGAGGTGATGAGCAGTGTATTTTCGTGCTTGTGCAAATGAATATGGCATTGATTGGTGTTCACCACTTGTTTTAGATGGATGGGTTCTTTTGCTATTTGCGTGAACTCGGCATCTTTATAAAAATCGTTGTACAATTGAACGATCTCTGATTCGCTTTCTTCAATAGTAGTGTAGGCCGTGGCCAAAATACCCCTTGTGAAATTTCCCCTATTGGGAAGAAAAAACAGCTCACTGGGTACGTTTTGTAATGAATGTAGGCTTTCATTGATCTCGCCCAAATGTTGGTGGGTAAAGGGTTTGTACCAACTTGCATTACTGTTTCGCCAACTGAAATGGGTCGTTGCCGATGGGCGCACACCTGCGCCAGTACTGCCCGTAACCGCATTTATATGCACGGCGTTCTTCAACAGACCGGCCTTTGCCAAAGGCAGTAACGCTAACTGAATCGCGGTAGCAAAACAACCGGGATTTGCAATGTAATTCGCTTGTTGAATTTTTGATTTGTTCAGTTCGGGCAAGCCGTAAACAAACTCCTTATTATCTAGAAGGGCATCGGCCTGTAATCTAAAATCATTGCTCAGATCGATGATTTTCGTGTTTTTAGAAAATTGGTGCTCTTTCAAGAATTTTGTTGAGTTGCCATGGCCCAAACATAGAAAAACCACAGCTACATTTAGATTCACCTCTTGGGTAAAATCCATGATGGTCAAACCCAATAAATCTGGGTGGGCGGTCGAAAGCGATTTTCCCCCACGGGTAGTACTGTATACAAAATCGATTTCTACCTGTAAGTGGTTCAATAGTATACGGATCAATTCTCCACCCGTATAGCCCGAGCCTCCTATTATACCTGCTTTGATCATGTTTTTTGATTTACAAGGTTCGCAATTTTACCGGGGTTTGATAGGATCTTGATAAAGCCCTTGGCATCATCGGCGGTCCAGCCTTTGTTGACTTCACCATAGCTACCAAAGGCAGGGTTCATCAGGTCGTGTTTTGAAGAGATTCCGTTTAGTTCGAATCTGTAAGGGTGTAAGCTCACGAAAACATCACCTGATACGTTTTTTTGGGTATCGGTTAGAAAGGTTTCGATATTTCGCATGACCTCATCTAAATAATTGCCCTCGTGCAACAACATACCATAGAAATTGCCCTGCTGTTCTTTTTGATATTGTTGCCATTTGCTCAAGGTATGCTTTTCCAATAAATGGTGTGCTTTGATGATGATCAACGATGCGGGGGCTTCAAAACCCACCCTGCCTTTGATGCCTATAATGGTATCGCCAACATGAATATCTCTACCAATTGCATATTTTGAGGCAAGGGCATCTAACTTGATTATAGTGTTGACAGGCAAATCTTTCTCACCATCAATGGCAACCAGTTCACCTTTTTCAAAAGTAAGTTTGATTTCTTTTGAATTGGTTTCTTGCAGCTGGCTTGGGTAAGCCGAATTTGGTAAGGGTTTTTCAGAAGTGAGCGTTTCTTCGCCACCAACTGATGTGCCCCAAAGGCCTTTGTTGATAGAGTATTTTGCTTTTTCCCAAGAATAATCAACGCCGTTCTTCTTCAGGTAGGCTATTTCTGCTTCCCGTGTTAGTTTCTGGTCTCTTATGGGGGTGATGATCTCAATTTCAGGGGCAATGATCTGAAAGATCGTATCAAACCTAACTTGGTCGTTTCCTGCTCCGGTACTTCCGTGCGCGATATATTTGGCTCCTACCTTTTTAGCATGATTTACGATTTCAATGGCCTGAACAATACGTTCGGCACTTACTGATAGGGGGTAGGTGTTGTTCTTGAGTACGTTGCCGAAGATGAGGTATTTGACCACCTTATCGTAAAAGGTTTGTACGGCATCGATCGAGGTGTATGAAATCGCCCCAAGTTTCAATGCTTTTTCTTTGATGTCGGTAATCTCCTCTTTCGAAAATCCGCCAGTGTTCACACTTACTGCATGTACCTCGTATCCTTTGTCTTTCGAAAGGTGTTTGGCGCAGTACGAGGTGTCTAATCCGCCACTATAGGCTAAAACTAATTTCATGGTTTTATAATTTATTTTCATTTCTGCGAACCTGCCTGCCGGCAGGGGCGAAAATCTATTTTGTTTTCTTTTTAAGGAACAACTTCTCCTTGATACTTTTCAATCGTGAAAATGCCTTACCGTTTACTTTTTCTTTTCTTGTCTCTGATTTTGCTTTTGGGTCATAGAGCATACCCGTACACAGGCACATTTTTTGTTCGGTTCGGGTAAGAACATCAAAATTTTTACAGGTTTGGCAGCCTTTCCAAAACTGGGGGTCATCGGTCAATTCAGAGAAAGTTACGGGTTTGTAGCCTAACTGATAGTTGATTTTCATAACGGCAAGTCCTGTGGTAATACCGAATATTTTTGCTTTTGGAAATTTTTTGAGTGATAGCTCAAAGATGGTCTTCTTTATTTTTTTTGCGAGTCCTTTGTTTCTATAATCAGGATGTACGATTAGCCCTGAATTGGCCACGAATTTTTCATGCCCCCATATTTCTATGTAACAAAAACCTGCAAAAACGTCACCATCAAGAGCGATAATGGCATTGCCGTTTTGCAGCTTTTTATGAATGTATTCTACGGTACGCTTTGCAATGCCCGTGCCTCTAACCTTTGCCGATTCCCCTATGGTATCGCAAATAATTTGGGCATACTTAAAATGTGATTCGTCAGCAATAACCGGTTTCATGGCTATGTTTATTTAAACGGTAAAAAAATGAGATTTTGTTTTGCGGAAATGGACTCACCTAATTCCAGAATAGATTATACCCTTACGGGCGACGGCGAGTAGGTACAAAAGAACGTGCCGGAACTGATGTCCAGAAAGAAGAATTGTTATGTGCTTTTGTTTTCATTACAAGTCAAATGTACAAATTAAATTGAATTGGCATCATTTATCCTTTATTTTTTGCGAAATAAAAGTTTTTGAAGATTCAATCTGCTTATTTCATAGATCAAAACCCCGAATACTGCAATATATTCAATAGCTATTAGGCCAAGATGTTCTTCAAAATTGGCTTTTGAATAGGCAAAATAGCTTAAAACAACGGTTGCGGACCATACCAATGCGAATTTGTATTCGGTAAATAGTGACAATAACACCAAGAAAACAATATACCAAGGGTGTACGGTGGCCGACATGAAATAATACAGGGTCAGTACCCAAAGCATTGAGTTTAAAAGAACGCTAAGGTTTTGGTTCTTTCGAAGAAAGGTAAAAAGTAGAACGACCACAATGGTGACTATGGGCGTTATTTTACCATATGTTTTGATGAGTTTCCATGGTTTTGCATCAAATTGAACGGCGATTTGTTTGATGCCGTTGTACAGGCCAGCATTGAACTCGAAATTGGAAAACCATAGGCCAATAGTTTTTGAGTAATTAGAAATAAATTCGGTTGAATAAAAGGGGGCGATGAGTAGTAACGAGACACCGCCAATGATGAGATAGAATAAAACGCTTTTATTAAATTTAAAATGCTTGAGAAACAATGGCAAAAACAATAGGGGAACCAGCTTTATTGAAATGGACAAGGCATATACGACCCCGGCCAATTTGAATTTATCGATGGACAACAGGTACAGTGCCCAAATGAAAAAGAAGAGCATAACACCTTCAAAATGAAGGTTTCCTGTTAATTCGATAATAATCAAGGGGTTTAGGAAATACCAGAATATCAGGTGGGTCGATTTATTTAGGTTTCTGAGCAGTTTTCTTCCGAAGTAAACAATACCCACATCAGCAAGAAGGATCATCAAACGAATGGCCACAACCGATCCCATAATGCTTTTTCCGCCAAAGAAAGTGGCGATGGCAAATAGAAATTGGTTTAAAGGAGGGTAATTGCTAAAATGTTTGGCACTTAAGTTTCCCATGCCATTGTACAGTTCTTGGGCATTGGCGATGACCAGATCTTGCTGTTCGATCAGGGTGTTCGGAACTCTCAAATATGGATTTACAAAATGGCCGACCAATTCGCCATCCCATATAAAGCGATAAAAATCTTGCGACAAGTTGGGTTCGACAAACAAAAACACCAATCGGAAAAGGATGCCGACAACCAGAAGAAATTTAAAATTCCATTTTTCAAACTGGACCAGTTTAAAACAGAGAAAGAAAAGAGCCGCAAAAAGGGCTAGCAATTTTATGAATTCCGTACGTTGTAGGTGATGGGCGAAGGTGTAGTAGAGGATCAAGCTCAGTACGGCCAACAGTAGGGCTACTTTATGAAGTTTAAAGTATGTAGCTATGATGTTCATTTTTTTTAATCAAGTTATACTACAAGACTAATTTAGTGTATTTGAGGGAGATAATGGTTTAAAGGGAGATTCATACAAAAGATAAAAAGAACTGCTGTGCTAAACACCTAAAGATTTTGAAAATATATTAGGCCCTTGCGGTCAACGACTTGAAGAATACATATCCAAAACCAACAAACAGCATAAAATGAAAAGGAAAGAGTCCGAAATCATTTAGCGGTATGGCACTGTACATGCCAAAAAGGAAATAGACCATAAGGCCAAATTCCAGGATCATATTCGGAGATAGTTTTTTAGTAAGGTACTTATTGTCTTTCCAGCTATCGGTCAGGTTGTTGAGGTTGAATTTTGGGGTTCTTACGAACTCACTTCGTTTGCCCATATGACCTTCAAGAACGGCAATCGAATTATGCAAAGAGAAACCAAGTGCCACCGAGAAAAATGTAAAGAATATTTTAATATAGTTCACAAAATTATCGAAACCGCCGCCCTGAATGCTCTTATAGGTAAACCAATAGCAGACGAAAAGAATGATGGTACTCAGAATAAAGAAGCTAAGGGCTTCGAAAACCCAGTCTAGATGTACGTAAACGTTTTTGATGTACATGGCCGGAATACTCAATAGGGCAACCGTAAAAACGCATAGAAACATTGAGCTGTTCAACAAGTGCATAACCCCGTGAAATTTGGTCTTAAAGGAAATGTTCTTTGCCGTGACAACACTCAACACGGTCTTTCTGAAATTCTCTGCCCCGCCTTTGTTCCAACGAAATTGTTGTGAGCGCGCGGCACTGATAACGACTGGTAGTTCGGCCGGCGTCTCAACGTCTTCTAAATACTTGAATTTCCAATTTTTCAATTGGGCGCGATAACTCAGATCAAGATCTTCGGTTAGGGTGTCGCCTTCCCAGTTTCCGGCATCGAAAATACATTCTTTACGCCAAATGCCAGCTGTGCCGTTAAAGTTGATAAAATGGCCTTTTGCATTTCTACCGACTTGTTCAAGGGTGAAATGCGCATCTAAAGCAAAAGCCTGAATTCGTGTTAAGGTCGAGTAATCTCTATTGATATGCCCCCAACGGGTTTGTACCACGCCAATTTCAGGATCCTTGAAATAGATGACCGTTTTTTTCAACCAATCACTATCAGGCAAGAAATCTGCATCAAAAATTGCCACAAACTCACCTTTGGCCGTTTCCAAACCTTCTTTGAGCGCACCAGCTTTAAAACCTTGGCGGTTCTCACGGCATATATGTTGAATATCAAGACCGTTTTTTTGAAGTTCTTTTATCCACCCTTCTGTGTCTATAACCGATTCGTCAGTGGAATCGTCCAATACCTGAATTTCCAATTTGCTCTTCGGATATTCTATTTTGGCGATATTTTCCAATAAACGTTCCATTACATACTCCTCGTTATACACAGGAAGCTGTATGGTCACATACGGAATTTCTTTAGGATCTAACAAGTTGAATTTTGGTGCGGTTTTATTTTGACGTTTATAGCCCAAATAGTTGACCAGTAAGTTCAATTGCGCAAGGCTATAGAAGAATATTAATAACAAGGCGATAGCATATACTGTCAGAATGATATAAGCGAATGTTAGCTCCATAATTATTTAATACTGTATTTAAAAATCCAACCAAGAATTTTTATGCCCGCAAATATACTGCCTTTTACCGTACCCGACACTTTTGAGGTGCCGATTCTTTTTTTGTAACGTACTGGTACTTCGGTGTATGTAAATTTTTTTTTAAGTGCCTTGAGCTGCATTTCTACGGTCCAACCGTAGGTCTTGTCCTGCATCTTCAAAGCTACTAACTTTTTGTATTTTATACCTCTAAACGGCCCAAGGTCGGTAAATGTTGCCCTAAAGAACAATTTCATTAAGAAAGTCGCCAACCAATTACCAAAAACCTGCTGTGGTGTCATACTGCCTTCCTCCCTTAGTCTCTTGACACGGGCGCCTATTACAAAATCGATATCATTATCTATAATAGGAGCTACGATTTTTGAAAGTTCTTCAGGATAGTCAGAGTAGTCTCCATCAATAAATACGATAATATCAGGTGCTTCGGGTTGTTTTGCAACATAATCCATTCCACAAAGGCAAGCATAGCCATAGCCTTTTCTATTTTCTGTTAAGACGGTAGCACCTGCGTTTTGGGCATTTTGTACAGTTTCATCAGTAGAATTATTATTGACGATTATTATTTCAGAAACGGTATCGGGAAGTTCTTTAATTACGTGCGCAATGGAATCTGCCTCGTTGAATGCGGGAATGATAACTTTGATATTGGTCATTTATCGTAGATCGGATAGGTTGTTATCGCGCCTAAAACTACTGAAATTGAACCATTCTTTTACTTTTTTACCATTTTGGTACCTTCTTGCCGAGGTCAGTTCGTCGTTCATATATTGCAAGCAATACCCGTTTTTTATACCTGCGTTAAATTGACATTTATGATGTATTCGGCCATAGTTGTCATAGAACAACCACCAATTGGTCTTTTTGCCGTTTTGATAATGGCCTTCTTTGGTTCTGACCCGGTGTTGGTTGTAGAAGTGCCAGTACTTAATTCGTTGTCCGTTTTTGTAATGTCCTTGGCCAGAAACCTTTCCGTTTTTATGGTAGAATTTCCAATACCCGGTTTTGGCACCTTGATGTAACCAACCTTCAGCCTTTGTTATACCTGTTTGGTAGTATTCTTTATGGTATGTGCTTTTTGTTTCGGAAGGGTTTCCGAAGGTCATAAGTAGGGTCGTTACTAAGAATATCTTGGCAAACATTTGTGAAGTTATCGTTTTATTGTAAGTCGAAAATAAAGATAAGAACTGACAAAATGGATTTAGTTGGTTTTATTTATTCGGAAATTACCCCTACTAGGCTCGTCCAATGTCATTAAGCCCGTATTATGCAATAGAAAATCTATTACAGTTTGAAATACCTTCAAAATAAGACGTTTCACTTGGTTTACTTCAATCACCATAGCGGTGCTATGCCGCTTGAAGTAGAATCACTGATTTTATTGGTCTTTCAAACCTCATCACGAAGTTCTATTGCATAATGCGGGTTAAGTTAAGGAGTTATTTCTTCTTCTTTTTCGGATTCTGCCAAGTGTTGAATACAGAAAATACAATTACTTTTCCGTTTGTGATTTCGTAAATAATCAAGTATAGAAAAAATTTGATAAACGCTTCTCGATACGGTTTTCTCTTAATACTAAAATGCTCTGGATAAGTTTGTATTCTGTCTAAATACGTTTGTAAATGTGCTAAAAACCGTTTTCCTAAACCTATCTTGTTGCTTTTCGTAATATACAGATGCTTGAATTATTTCTAATTCGGCTTCGTTTCTAATTATTAATTCGTATTTCACGATATTGCCTTTAAGGCGTTTTGTTTGACCTGTTCCCAAGTCATTGGTTTTCCTTCTCCGTTTAAATAGCTTTCTCTGCGTTTGTCTATGATTCTATATTGCTCTTCTGTCAACGAAAAATCATCTTGTTCAGCCTCTAATAGAATTCTTACTTGGTTTAATACAGTTTCTCTTTTTGTATTTAAAAACATTTTGATAAGCTCTAATTTTGTTAATTGTAAATCCATATTTTCTGCGCTTATTAGTATACCAAATATACGCTTTTGGTTCATTACTTTTTTTTAAGCATAGATTAGGGGAGCTTGCATGCCAGTTCGCAACTGATGATTTTCCTGTCCCCAAAAAATCTTGCTGAGCTAGATAATTCTACCAGTTATCGGCTAAAATCTCGAATGGCCCTAACTCGAAATTTTCGATGTTCTGCATTTTTATTGTAGTGATACGATGTATTGCTCTTTCGAAAGCTTATTAGTCGCGCCTGGTATTCATCATAAGCAGTGGCACTCCAATACAACTTATCAGCAAATTCACCTTTATTCGTTGCGCCCTGGCCTATAGTCTGGTACATTATTCGTAGTTCATCGAAGCTTGGCAACCGCCACCCTTCTCCTAATTCCTCATGAATTTTTATAGCATCGGTCCATGTCATGGGGCCAGCGTCATCGATATGGGCTGTTTTACCTGTTTTGCCCGAAGGGTCAACTACGAAAACAATACCTCCATCATAGGTGTCGCCAATAGCTAATTTTGAAACCGGGGCTTCCTTTTTTGGCGGATCGATTACGGATTTCTGTGAGGTAATGGAGTCTTTTACGGCTATGGTGTCAGTTGCTACAATAGGGGTCGATTCTTTTTTGGAATTATTATTGTTAAGGCGAGAAAAAGTCCATATTGCAGCAGTTGCAAGTACTGCCACTAACAGCCCTATGAGCATTCTTTTTTTCTTAGCTGTGTATTCTTTTTGAGGGGTTTCTCGTGCTTTTTGATTGGCTTCAGCGGCAATTCTTGCTTGTTGTGCTGCTTCGGCCTCACGCTTAGCTTTCTTCTCTTTCTTAAGTCTGTTCTCCTCTTCAGCGCTTTTTTTGGCTTCGGCTTCTTCTTTTAGTCTTTTCTCTTCCGTAGCCTTTCGATTGGCCATTGCCTCAGCTTCTTTTCGAATCTTTTTCTCCTCTTCGGCATTTTTTTTGGCCTTAGCCCCTTCTTTAGAAAAATTTATCGCTATCTGAGCCTCTTTTTCGGTATTCGTAGCCTTTTCTTCTGGTGTTATATTAGATTCTTCTTTAGTGGGGTCTTCGCTAGTTGGCGCAACTACTTTCTTTATGTGGGCAGCAATCTGGTTGTACGCCTGGTCTGGTGAATCCCAATCACTTAGTGGTTTTCTTCCTTCCGGAAAAACATGCAGTTCATTTAAATTGAAATTGTAGTCGTCTGAATCAAAATCAATATCCCATGGGCATTCATTTAGTATTAAGGGAAGCACCGTAGACTTGCCCGCCTTATACCGGTCAATGACCATTTTAAACTCAAGCTGCTTGATAAATTCAGAATGCATGAAAGCATCACTTACTAAAAGAAGGAATATATCGGCTTGATTAAAACGTGATTCATTTTGAGGTTTCCATTGCTGTCCCGTAAGAATTGGATCATCGTGCCAAATCGTTAAACCGAAGGCCTCTTCTAAAGCTTCTAAATGACGTGAAAGTTGAAGCATTACGTCATTATTCTCCCAGGTGTAAATCACATAGATAGTTGTCTTCCGATTCATTTTTTTAACAAATTAGTAATTATCGGCAAAATCTTAAGACGCTTTGTAGCCGAGGAACGTCAGAAACTTTCTGCACTAAATATTCTTTATCCAATCGAAAATAAAGAATTATATCAATAAAATTGGCGTGTACTACATAATTTTAAGTTTACTGCTTTTTAGAGATCTAGCTCAATCACTTTTTCGGTAAGTTGATAGCCAGCAAAAACACCTATAGCACCTTCTTCTTTAAAATTGTTAGGTGCAATACTATATTCCACAAAAGGATTGCCGTCCGCATTGGCATTTGTAGCAGCAGATTTAAGGTTTTGAAATAGAATTTCTTCAACATTGGTCAACTGTAAAGTAATGGTAGCATCCAATATATCAATTTCGCCACCAAAACTGTTCAAAGACCTCCCATTTAAAATACCTCCATCTTCAAGCGCATCTGATAGGAATTTATCAGAATCAAAAAATAGGGGATATGAACTGGTTTGAGGCTCTTCACCCTGATATTGATAGGTTGTGGTGACCAGCCCACCCAACACGTAAAAATTTCTTTTGCCAATAAGGTCTTGAAAACTAAGGTCAATATCTGCATCTTGACCACCAAAACCATTATCACGTAAATTTATGCGTCCATTTATCTCAGCGACTTTCTCGGGTATTTGGCATGAGGCATTAAAAGTTTCGCCATCAGTAATGACTTTTAAAAAATAGCTTTGATTAGACATAATTACCAAGGTATTGGCATTTGCTAAATAAGCTCTGTTTTCTTCGGAATAAGACAGGTTCGTGCTATTGCCCGTTTCATCTGAAATCGACACTTGGGCATCTTTAATCAAAAACTTTGCTTCATTAGCCTCGTCATCTCTTACACTCAGTGGTGTGCCAATAGATGGAAAAACCCGAGAAACGTGCACTCGAAAAACGGTATCTTGTGGAGATAGGTAGCTTTGAACAAATACCTTTTCTTCAGTATCAAGTAATTTATCGGCATCTACTACTTTTTGGCAAGCAGTAAATAATAGAAGAGCCACAACGAATAGAACAATATACTTTTTCATAGTTTAAAACTTAAAGGTGTAGTTAAACGATGGTATCAATATCAAAACAGAAATACGGGTCAATTCTTTTTCAACCGTGGCATTGGGATCTTGCCAATCGTAAAAAGAATCACCCGAGGTATAAATAAACGGATTCTGTCGTGCGTAGGAATTATACAAAGAGAAGCCCCATGTACGCTCTCGCCCTTTCTTTTTTTTCTTGTGAAACTGAACGCCCAGATCTAGGCGATGGCTGGTTTCACCTCTAAAATTATTTCTTTGGGTAGCGAATTCTTCGGTTTGCCCACCAAAAAAGCCATCTGAGCCTCCGATGGGAAATCCGTCAGGTGCCCTTAATCGCTGTAAATTAGGCAATGTATAGTTGTTTCCTGTCGAAAACACCCATGTTGCCGATAGTGTAATGCGATCCTGTGGTTTATAAATGCCTACGACCGAAATATCATGTCTACGGTCATAACGGTCAAAGAACTTCTTACCAAGGTTCAATTCGTCAAATTGACGTTCAGACCATGAAAGGGTATACCCTACCCAACCAGTCAATAGTCCTGTTTGTTTTCTAAATAATATTTCGCCGCCATAGGCCCAGCCTTGCCCTGCTGTAATATTATCTTCCCAATTTGTGGTTTTACCACTTTCTAAATCGTCAAAGGCCAAAAAGGAGGCTCCCTCTTTATAAGCAATTACCTCATCCATTTTTTTATAATATCCTTCAACGGTCAAAGAATAGTCTTTGTCAAAAAAATCTTTGGCGACCCCAATGGCAAATTGCTGAGAATTTTGCGGTTTTACTTTATCGGTAGATGAGACCCAAAGATCGGTAGGCAAACCTATACCTGAACTTGAGAGTAAATGAATGTACTGGTTCATTTGTGTGTAAGAAGCTTTAAAAGCCAAATTGGGTTTAAAGTTGTACGATAGCGCTAAACGAGCTTCTGGGTTTACATACTGCTGATCTTTGTATTTAAAATAGCTGAGACGAAGCCCTGGTGAGATTCGAAGTTTATCGTTTAATTTCCAATCATCTTCAACATATAGTGCCCCTTCTAAGGAATTTAATTCTTGTTTGGTATCGATATTGTCAGCAAAATCATCTTTGATCAAAACACGCTGAGGTGTAAAATTGTGCCGCGTGGCCAATGCCCCCATGCGAATACTGTGTTTGCTATTGGGAAAATAATCAAAATCGGTTTTTACCGTAAAATCATTTATGCCAGAACTAGAACTAAAAGCATATTCTTCGTTTTGACCATCGAATACGTCTTTGTATTCATTTGAAATTTTAAATTGGTAGTTGCTATAAATCAGCGAGGTATTTGAAAAGAGCTTACTATTGTATTGGTGGTTCCACCGCAGGGTTGAGGTAATGTTGCCCCAACCCAGTCTTGTTTTTTCATCGGTGGAGTCGTCTTTGAACTTGCTGTAGAATTTATCTCGGCCGTAGTAATTGCTCCAATATATTTTGTCTTTGGAGCTGAATATGTGGTGTATTTTAAAATTGAGATCGGCAAAGTAATATCCTCCCTTCCCATTTTCCTGTTTGAGAAAAGGCTGGGCCAGAACGTCGGCATAGGTGCGGCGCCCGCTTAAGATAAACGATGTTTTGCCCTTATTGATGGGCCCTTCCAATAAAATAGAAGAGGAAATAAGCCCCACATTGATTTTGCCGGATAGTTTTTCTTTGTTACCATCTTTCATGTCTATTTTTATGACCGATGATAAACGACCTCCAAAGCGAGCAGGAAACCCTCCTTTAAAAGCTTCTACAGATTTTATGGCATCCCCATTAAAAACAGAAAAGAAACCGAATAGGTGATTCGAGTTGTATACTACGGCATCATCAAGAATAATCAGGTTTTGATCGGGGGTGCCTCCACGAACAAAGAACCCAGAGCTACCCTCAGAACCCGCTTGTATGCCAGGTAGTAATTGTAACGTCTTTAAAACATCTTTTTCACCCAATAAAGCAGGTATATCTTGCACTATAGACGGATTGATCTTGACCGTGCTCATTTGCGTGACCCTACTTTCTTTGATCTTTTCATCGGCGGTGACCACAACCTCATCTAATGATTCTGCCGACAAGGTCAGCTCAACGGCCCAAGCGTTATCTTTGGTAAGTTCAATTTCTTTGATTTGGGTGGCATAGCCGATATACGATATATAGACCTCATGCTTGCCTTCGGGCAAGGTTAGCGAAAAGAAGCCATAGTCATTGGTGATCGTTCCTAATTTTAATTCAGGTACATAAATAGAAACGCCTAAGAGATTTTCACCACTTCCTGTTTCTGTAACGTAACCGCTAATGGTATACCGCTCATTGGTTTGAGCAAGGGGTTTTGCATCTAAGGCCAAGTCTTTGTTTTTCGCATACCCGCCAGAACAGAAGTATAGAAAAAATACGAGGCAACAATTTTTTTGTATCAAACAGACCCGTGTTTTGGTTTGTAAATTGTGGTCAATTATTAGAACCTATTTTCTTTTTTTCAAATGGTCAAAAAAATTAAATGAGTTCTCAACTAAAATTCGTTGAAAGTGCAGATTGGGAAATCAGTAAATAGTTTGGTCTCGTATTGTGATGACAAGAACGTATTATTTTAAAAACAATGGTGTTAATGAAATGATAAATGTGGTATAAGACTTACGGGTGTACTATATAATTTTGGCATTGCTGATTTCATATAGATTTTGTATATCTGCAGAAAAACAACATGAAGTGCTCAAAATGCAATAGCGGTGAAAAAGTGAAGAATGGTATTTTAAAAGGGGTGCAAAGGTATAGGTGCAAGAACTGTGGGTATAACTACACTGTTGAAAAACGTTCTGGCGAATATTCAAAAGAAACAAAAAGAAAAGCTCTCCAATTATATTTAGAGGGGCTTGGTTTTCGTTCAATTGGTAGGATTTTAGGC
>UOEL01000065.1_pt1 | contig 20469 bp, 20 predicted proteins | sample 1989351 | NCBI WGS metagenome assembly UOEL01 (sample SAMEA4712195, study PRJEB27164) | hydrothermal vent metagenome | biome: marine basaltic hydrothermal vent biome; feature: marine hydrothermal vent; material: mineral | place: Pacific Ocean | collected 2011-06-14/2011-07-23 | depth 1719 m
AAAATATTAATTAAAAACACCGTTTCTTCACGATTTTAATGAGGAAATATGGCAGAAGGGAAGCTTATGGAAAAAGAATGGTTCACCATATCGGTTTACTCAGAAAATAATGTGGGACTGCTCAATAGAATATCAGGCATATTCTTAAAGAGACACATTAATATAGAAAGTTTAAATGTTTCTAAATCAGAGATTGACGACGTATCTAAATTCACAATAGTTGTACGTACCACTGAGGCTTGGGTGCAAAACATTGTTGGTCAGATAGAAAAGCAGATCGAGGTTATAAAAGCCTTTTACCATACTGATGAGGAGACCATTTATCAAGAGTCGGCCTTATTTAAGATTTCTTCGGACCTCTTGTTCGATGAGCGTCAGATTCAGAACATCATCAAAGAGAGCGATTCACAGATTGTTACAGTGGCAAGAGACTTTTTTGTCTTGGCAAAATCGGGAAGAAGATATGAGATCGATGAACTCTATGACCAGTTAAAACCTTATGGCATTATGCAATTTGTACGCTCGGGGCGCATCGCCGTATCGAAAGAGATGATGCAAATAACGGCTCTGCTCAATGGGTTTCAAGAACACCGATAGATCAAAAACGAAAATAAAGAGAGTACGAACAGGTTTCCCTCTACAGGGAAATGAAAATAAAAGGAATATAAAATGGCAAATTACTTTAATACATTATCGCTTAGAGACCAGTTGACCCAATTGGGAAAATGTAGATTCATGGAATCAAGCGAGTTTTCAGACGGCGTATCTGCATTAAGAGGAAAAAAAATAGTGATTATCGGTTGTGGGGCGCAAGGTCTCAACCAAGGGCTGAACATGCGTGATTCGGGCTTGAATATTTCGTACACCCTGAGGGAAGCCGCTATCTCAGAGCAACGACAGTCGTTCAAAAATGCCTCTGAAAACGGATTTACCGTGGGCACGTATCAAGAATTGGTGCCCAATGCCGATGTGGTGATCAACCTTACTCCTGACAAGCAGCACACCAATGTTGTGAGTACGGTCATGCCGTTGATGAAACAAGATGCGACCCTTTCGTATTCACATGGTTTCAATATTGTTGAAGAAGGCATGCAGATCCGCAAGGATCTTACTGTGATCATGGTAGCACCCAAATGCCCGGGTTCTGAAGTTCGTGAAGAATATAAAAGAGGTTTTGGTGTGCCAACGCTTATTGCGGTGCACCCTGACAACGACCCACAGGGTAAGGGTTTAGAGCAGGCAAAGGCTTATGCTGTTGCTACTGGCGGACACAAAGCAGGGGTGTTAATGTCGTCTTTCGTTGCTGAGGTCAAATCGGATCTGATGGGTGAGCAGACCATTCTATGCGGACTCTTGCAAACGGGATCTATTCTGTGTTTTGATAAGATGGTAGAAAAAGGTATTGATGCTGGCTACGCTTCAAAATTGGTACAATACGGATGGGAAACTATCACAGAAGGCATGAAGTATGGTGGTATCACCAATATGATGGATCGTTTATCGAATCTTGCTAAAATAAAAGCCTTTGAACTATCCGAAGAATTGAAAGAGATTATGCGACCCTTGTTCCATAAACATATGGACGATATTATGACCGGTCATTTTTCTAAAACAATGATGGAAGATTGGGACAATAATGACAAAAACCTATTGTCGTGGCGTACAGCTACGGGCGAAACAGCTTTTGAGAAAACTCCCGCAAATGATGACAATATTGATGAACAAGAGTTTTACGATCATGGTGTACTAATGATCGCCATGGTACGAGCGGGAGTAGAGTTGGCCTTCGAATCAATGACCGAATCAGGTATTATTCCTGAATCTGCCTATTACGAGTCGTTGCACGAAACGCCCTTGATTGCCAATACTATTGCCAAAAAGAAATTATTCGAGATGAACAGGGTTATTTCGGACACTGCGGAGTATGGTTGTTATTTGTTCGATCATGCCTGCAAACCTTTGTTGGCCGGTTTTATGAAAAATATAGATACCGATGTTATTGGAAAAGCCTATGGAGATGGAAATGGTGTTGACAATGCCAAATTGATTATGGTGAACAAGGCATTGCGAGAGCATCCGGTGGAAATTGTCGGTGCGCGATTGAGAGAATCGATGACGGCAATGAAACCTATCATATAGACCTTTTTCTTAAGTCCGGACTTTGGACGGACGAGTTCTCCCTGTAAGGAAAAGGGCATTAAAGGCCTGCAAGATTTATTTCTTGTGGGTCTTTTGAATTTTTCGGCTTAGATTAGATGTTTTTCGCCAACCAATCACCGACCTCACTTGTTTTATAGGCTTTTTTGTCTTCCGACAGATCTTCAGTAACAATGCCTTCAGATAGTGATTTGTTGACCACATTACGAATAGCTTGAGCTTCTTGGATAAGATTAAAATCCTCAAAGAGCATTGCGGCGGATAGTACAGTCGCCAACGGGTTGGCAATGTCTTTACCAGCGGCCTGAGGGTAAGAACCATGTATTGGTTCGTAAAGCCGTGCTTTTTCGCCTACGGATGCTGAGGGCATCAAGCCCATAGAGCCAGAAATCACCGAAGCCTCATCGGTCAAAATATCACCAAACAGATTTTCGGTGATGATTACATCGTATGCGCTTGGCCATTGGACCAAACGCATGGCAACAGCATCTACAAATTCGTAGGACACGGTCACTTCAGGATAATCTTTTTCCATCGCTTGTACGGTTTCCCTCCATAATCTTGAAGATTCCAATACATTTGCCTTGTCGACACAACATAACTTTTTAGAACGCGTCATGGCCAGTTCGAAACCTTTTGTTGCCAAGCGTTGTATTTCTTTTCTGGTATAGGTCATCGTGTCAAAGGCCGTATTGCCATTGTCTTTTCTACCTCTTTCTCCAAAATAAATACCTCCGGTCAATTCTCTTAAAATTATCAGGTTGGTTCCTTCGATTCGTTCACGTTTCAAAGGAGATTTATCAATTAACGACGGAAAAGTAAATGTAGGCCGTATATTGGCGAACAGCCCTAATTTCTTTCGCATTTTCAATAAGCCCTGTTCGGGCCGTACTTTCGCCGAGGGGTCATTATCAAATCTTGGATGCCCGATAGCTCCGAACAGTACCGCATCTGCGGCTTCACAAATGGCATGTGTCGAATCAGGGTAGGGTTCTCCAACGGCATCGATGGCGGTAGCTCCCGTTAATGCTGGGGTCCATTTAATTTCGTGATCATACTTTTCTGCAATGGCATCACAGACTTTTACTGCCTGATCGATTACTTCAGGGCCGATTCCGTCTCCGGCCAAAAGGGCAATGTTTAACTTCATTCTATTTTTTTGACTTTGCGCTCACCACTATTGGATTCACGTTATTAATATTGGTTTTATATGATATTCAACATTTTCTCAGTGGCCTTTATTGCCGAAACGGTCTGGTCGGAATCAAGCCCTCTTGAGGTGAATTCCTTACCATCGGTCTCCCAAGTGATAATGGTTTCACAAAGGGCATCTGAATTACTGCTAGACGGTATTCGCACAGCATAATCGATTAGATTGGGAAGTTGCATTTTTCTAGATGCATACAATTTTCCCAATGCATTCATAAAAGCATCATATTGCCCGTCTCCTTGGGCATGTTCTTCATATAGCGTTCCATTGATTTCCACAGATACCGTGGTAGAGGGCTTCAAACCTTTAGAGTGGGTCAGTACATACGATTTTATGAATATTTTTTGCTGAACGGTTTCGCTATCGAGAACATCTGAAATTATATAGGGCAGATCCTCTTTGGTGACCCGTTCTTTCTTATCGCCAAGTTCTATAATGCGGGCAGTAACTTTTTTTAGTTCCTCATCATTCAAGGTGAGTCCCAGTTCTTGTAAATTCTTTTGAATATTCGCCTTCCCTGACATTTTACCAAGGGCGTATTTACGTTTTCTTCCAAAGCGTTCAGGCAGAAGGTTATTGAAGTATAAATTCATCTTACTATCTCCATCAGCGTGTATTCCAGCAGTTTGTGTAAATACATTATCACCAACTATAGGTTTGTTGGCAGGAATACCAAAACCCGTAAATGCCGAAACCAGTTTACTTACTTTAAATAGGGAAGATTCATTTACATTGATCTCAATATCGGTCAAAAAGTCGTTTATTACCGCGACAGCACTTGCCATTGGAGCATTTCCCGCACGTTCGCCCATACCGTTTACTGTAAGGTGTAAGCCATGACAACCTGCTTTTACAGCTTCCATGATATTTGAGATCCCCAGATCATAATCGTTATGGCCATGAAAATCAAAATGCATATTGGGGTAGCGTTCTGTGATTTCCGAAATAAAATCAAAGGTTTCGCTATAGGTAAGTATACCCAGGGTATCGGGTAATAAAACTCTTTTGATAGGTTGGGTCGACAGAAAATCTAAAAATTTAAAAACGTATTCTTTAGAGTTTCGCATGCCATTGCTCCAATCTTCCAAATAAATATTGTTGATGATTCCTTTCTTTTCGGCAGATGAAAAAATAGCCGCTACCTCTTTAAAATGCTGTTTGGGCGTTTTCTTAAGCTGGTACTTTAAATGGTTTAGAGAGCCTTTGGTCAATAGATTCTGTGATTTAGCCCCTGCTTTCTCCATCCATTTTAAAGAAACCCCACCATCTACAAAGGTGAGTACTTCTACCCGATCCAAATATTTCTTGGTCGCTGCCCATTCGGTGATTTGCTGAACAGCCAGTAATTCGCCCTTTGATACACGTGCCGATGCTACTTCGATTCGGTCAACGTTCAGTTCTTCCAACAATAGTTTTGCCAGCGTGAGTTTTTCAGATGCTGAAAAAGATACCCCAGAGGTTTGTTCGCCATCCCGAAGGGTGGTATCCATGATTTCGATCTTTCTTTTTTTCATTTTCCTAAGGTAGCGGTCGCTATTGAACAATTAGCGTTGTGTTCTATAACATCGAACTGTTCTGTCTTGTTTTAGCCGTTTTTTATAATGGGGTGTTTTTCGCAAACTCCCTAATCTCTTCTTTGATGTTCAACAAATAGTCAATATCATCGTAACCGTTCAACATATTGCTCTTTTTATAGTCATTGATGTCAAAAGATTCACTTTCACCCGTTGTTGTGATGGTAATGGTTTGTGCAGGTAAGCTCACCTCAAATTCTGCCTTAGGATCTTTATCTATTGCAGCGAATATCTTTTGAAGAAATTCAGTGCTTACCTGGACCGGCAATACGCCAATATTCAAGCAATTGCCTCTGAAAATATCGGCAAAAAAACTAGATACCACACAACGGAATCCGTAGTCATAAACAGCCCATGCAGCGTGTTCTCTTGAAGAACCAGAGCCGAAATTTTTACCGCCTACCAATATTTTACCGTTGTATTTAGGATTATTAAGGACGAAATCGGTCTTTGGTGAACCATCTTGGTCATAACGCCAATCTCGAAACAGATTATCGCCAAAACCTTTGCGTTCAGTTGCTTTTAAAAAACGTGCAGGAATAATCTGATCGGTATCCACATTCTCTATCGGAAGGGGTACTGCGGTCGTTTTAAGTGTATTGAATTTATCGTATGCCATTGTTTTTGAATTAAGAATTACGAGTTCAGAATTATACGGTTTCTGGTTCCATCAATTCCCTAGGATCAGTTACCTTACCTGTAACCGCCGCCGCCGCCGCAACTAACGGACTCGCCAATAAGGTTCTTGAACCTGGCCCCTGTCTGCCTTCGAAATTTCTGTTTGAGGTACTTACGGCTAATTTTCCAGCCGGGACTTTATCGTCGTTCATCGCCAAACAGGCCGAACAACCTGGCTCGCGAAGCTCAAAACCCGCTTCTTTGAGAATATCTAAAATACCTTCGTCTTTTATGGCCGATTCTACCTTATGGGATCCCGGCACCAACCAAGCAGTGACATTATCAGCTTTTTTCCGCCCTTTTACTATAGATGCAAAAGCCCTGAAATCTTCAATTCTACCGTTGGTGCAACTTCCCAAGAAAACAAAATCGATAGATTTTCCGATCATAGAATCACCTTCCTCGAAGGCCATATATTGTAACGACTTTTTATATGTAGGTACGCCGCCTTGAATGGTATCTGCGTTGGGAATATCATTTTTGATGCCCATACCCATGCCCGGGTTGGTGCCATAGGTTATCATCGGTTCAATTGAAGAACCGTCGAATGTCAGTTCTTTATCGAAACTTGCACCCTCATCGGTGTATAGGGTCTGCCAATAGTCCATTGCCGTGTTCCATGCTTCCCCTTTTGGGGTGAACTCGCGTCCCTTTACATATTCGAATGTTTTTTCGTCAGGGGCGATCATACCTCCTCTAGCACCCATTTCTATACTGAGATTACAAACCGTCATACGACCTTCCATCGTCATACCCTTAAATACATTACCAGCATATTCCACAAAATACCCAGTAGCACCCGAAGTGGTCAATTGCGCTATAATGAACAAGGCGACATCTTTGGGGGTAACCGCCTTGCTCAACGTACCATTGATATTGATCCGCATTTTTTTGGGTTTGGGCTGCATGATACATTGGGTGGCCATGACCATTTCAACCTCTGAAGTGCCAATACCAAAAGCAATCGCACCGAAAGCACCGTGGGTAGAGGTATGTGAGTCACCACAAACGATCGTAGCACCAGGTTGGGTAATACCGTATTCAGGACCGACTACGTGAACGATTCCGTTTTTTTCATGACCCAGGCCCCAATAAGAAATACCATATTCATTGCAGTTTTCCTCCAAGGCTTTTAGCTGATTGGCAGACAAAGGATCTGCAACAGGTAGATGCTGGTTGATCGTAGGGGTGTTGTGATCTGCCGTTGCAAATGTTTTTTCAGGATGCATTACCCTGATATTTCTACTCTTAAGCCCTAAAAAGGCTACGGGGCTCGTTACCTCGTGTACCAAGTGACGGTCGATGAACAGTACATCAGGGCCATTTTCAATTTGGTGGACTATATGAGAATCCCAAACTTTATCGAATAGCGTTTTATGTACACTCATAATTCTTTTTATTCTAAGCCTGTAAAACTATTAAAACTAAGGGTTTTTTTGAAGTCATAAGAATTTAAAATTACGATGTTCAACTTATATAATTCCATATATTTTTGAACTTCACCAATTGTGCATAGGCGTGTCTGATGACCAAATTATCGGGCTTTTGCAATAGGGGGTCGTTTTTTAAAAGTTGTATCGCGTAACGGCGTGCGGTTTTTAGAATTTCGTGGTCTCTTACAATATCGGCGATCTTTAGGTTCAGAACCCCGCTTTGTTGTGTGCCCATCAGATCGCCCGGGCCTCGAAGCCGTAGATCGATTTCGGCAATTTCAAAACCATCGTTCGTTTGCACCATGGTACGTAATCTCGTTTTCGCTTCTGCGGATAGTTTATGGCTGGTCATAAGAATATTATAGCTCTGTTCGGCACCACGACCGATGCGACCACGTAATTGATGCAACTGCGACAAGCCAAAACGTTCTGCGCTTTCAATGATCATCACGGAAGCATTGGGTACGTTAACCCCAACCTCAATGACCGTTGTAGCTACCATGATATGCGTTTCGCCCTTTACAAAACGGTTCATTTCATAATCTTTATCGGCTGACTTCATTTTTCCGTGTACGATCGATATTTGATAGTCGGGTAGGGGAAAGTCTCTAGCGATACTCTCATAACCGTCCATCAGGTCTTTATAATCCAATGCTTCCGATTCTTGGATCAGTGGGTAGACAATATACACTTGTCTCCCCTTTTTAATCTCCTCGCGAACAAACCTAAATACTTTTAAGCGATTTGAGTCAAACCGGTGTACGGTCTTAATGGGTTTTCGCCCTGGTGGCAGCTCATCAATGACCGAAATATCAAGATCGCCATAGAGGCTCATGGCCAAGGTTCTTGGTATGGGCGTAGCGGTCATAACTAATATATGCGGAGGGTATTCGTTTTTATGCCATAATTTTGACCGTTGAGCCACCCCAAACCGATGTTGTTCGTCAACGATCGCCAAGCCAAGGTTTTTGTATTGCACCTTGTCTTCGAGCAGGGCATGGGTGCCAATTAAAATATGGAGTTCACCATTCTCTAATTGCTCGTGTATGATCTTGCGTACCGATTTTTTTACCGACCCGGTCAAAAGTGCGCAATTGATGCCAAGGCCCTCCAATATTTCAGTGATGCCATTATAATGTTGGTTGGCGAGAATTTCGGTAGGTGCCATCAAACAGGCTTGGTAGCCATTGTCAACGGCCAAGAGCATGGCCATTACGGCGACAATGGTCTTTCCCGAGCCCACATCGCCCTGCAACAAACGGTTCATTTGCGCATTGCTGCCCAGATCAGAACGAATTTCTTTGAGCACTCTTTTCTGGGCTCCCGTAAGTTCAAAAGGCAGATGATCATTATAGAAGACATTGAAATGTTCGCCCACTTGGTCAAAATTGAAACCTTTTATTTTCTGCTTACGGAGCATTTTTTTTGAGATCAATTGCAATTGTATATAAAACAACTCTTCGAATTTTAATCGAAACTGTGCCTTTGCCAATAACCCCTGATTTTTTGGAAAATGGATGTTAAAAAGCGACTCGCCCTTGGGCAATAACTTTAGTTCATGTAAAATGGTATCTGACAGTGATTCAGAAAATTGCCCCTTGGTCTCTATGAACAGTTGCTGAATCAGTTTGCTGATGACCCTATTGGTCATGCCTTTGTTACTCAGTTTCTCGGTGGAAGGGTAAATGGGCTGCATGGCAATTTTCAGCCCCTGTTCGTGATCTTTTAGCAGTTCCATTTCTGGGTGGGGCATTGAGAAGGTTTGACCGTAGCGGTTGCATTTACCAAAAATCACATAGGGTGTATTGAGTTTTAGGTTTTCACGGATCCATTTTTGGCCCCTGAACCAAACAAGCTCCATATTGCCTGTGTCATCAACGAATTTGGCGACTAGGCGTTTTCCTTTTTTTTGCTCAATGGTCTTGATGTTGACGATCTTACCGATTACCTGCACATCGGCATTACTACTTTGTAACTGCCCAATTTTATAGTACTGGGTCTTGTCGATATATCGGTTAGGGAAGAGGTTGAGAAGGTCTTGATAGGTATGAATGCCCAGTTCAGAGGCAAAGGTTTCTGCCCTGTTGGGGCCTACGCCTTTAAGGTAGGTAATAGGGGTTTGTAGGGTATTGGCATTCATTTTACTAAATTAGGGTTTCGTGTTGACATTCAGGCCCCCAGCCTTTACGTGTTCGTAAAACAGAAAAACTTCCTGCTGGCGAAGGTAGTTTGCGTTTCAATGTTTGGAGTAAAAGTTCTAATTATCATAAATGGATTTTTAGAGCGATAATGAAATGCCTTAGTAGTGCCTAAATACAAGTGTAAGTCTTTTTTAAGGGCAAAATAGTCAAAATATTTTTGCTTCACTTTCTCGACGGCAATGGCTTCATTACCTTCTGCAGCTGCAAGTGTGTTTCTATACAGCTGACCAATTTCCCAATCTTCAATCATCATTGTGCTTGAATACCATTTTCATCTTCAATAACATAAGAGAATTTATAAGGAAGCTTTGCTACGACCTCGAAAGGTTGTTCTTCCATTTCAAACAAGTTACCCTGTTCTTGTAAAGTTTTCTGTTCATCCAATTTTTTCTTATCCCATTCTCCAGAAACCTTCTCAATTTTGAAATCTGTTATTCTTGTAGGTTTGAATACAGCTAAAGATGTGCAAATATCCTTGTCGTGCGCTTCGCTAATAAGTCCTCTAATATCAGTATAAACTTTTCTAAGCGCGATTTGTTTGCGTCTATACCAATTGCCTTTGGTATCAATAGTGTTCAATAGCGTTATAGGAGTGCCGATCGTTGCTGGGCGAAAGCTTTCAGGTCTAAAATCCTTCTCATTATTAACGATATCTAGTTCACCCCATTGATATTTTCTGTACTTCTCGTTTTTTTTTAATTTCCTGAACGGTATTGGATATAATCTTACCCAAGTACCATCTTCCAGAAAACCTGCTGTGCATACAAGTTCCCCATATTTCGCAGAAAGGGAAGGATAGGTCTTTACTGTGATAAGTACTTTGGTAAGCGCCATTTTTCAAATATGCTTTAATTCGTATTTAAAATTAGGAGAATTTTTTAACTTTTCGGCGAGATGTGTCCTGTGACATTGGCAGGTATCGGCTTCAAAACAGGTTAGGGCAATACGCTTGTGTTTATTCAATAAAGAAAGTATCTGATTTTGGCTTTCAATAGTTTCTTTTAAAACAGTTGTCTTATAATCATCAAAAAGCAAATCATAATCTGCCTGTGTATTTAACTCTCTTCTTTTACTTGAATCGATTCCCACGTCTGGAATATGGATATACTCAATACCTAAACGACGGCAAAAACTACTTAATGTCTTCTTACTAAAACCATATTTTTGGCTTAAAGGGTTGCGTCTAACATCTACAAGAAGGTTGACATTGTTTTTTAGCAGTCTATTTAAATATTCCTCAAGGGAAATACCCTCATACCCTATAGTATATAAAACCGTAGACTGATTATTGGGGCGTGCCGTTACAACTCTTTCAAAAAATTCTTTGGAAAGAATTTTCTCTGCAATAATGCTATTGGCAGCAAAATACGGGAAATTGATATAAGTATGTTTTGTAATAATATCAGTCTTCATGTTTCCGTAGCGATCAAAAGTTTCGTCTACAAGTTTTTGATCAGTTACAGTAAGTTCTTTATAATATTTCTTCTTTGTGTATTCAAACTATAACTTTTCTCTGAATCAATTAACCAAGTGTGTTTTACCATAGCTTCAAGGTCAGCCTTCAAAGAATTGGTGCTTTTTGCATTTGAGTTAATAAAAACATAAGTTTTTGAAGGCGAGTGCTTTCCAAGCTCGCCTCAAACTTTTCTAATAATGCAAAAATTATTTTTCTTCGATAATACATCATGTAAAATTACCTATTATAAATCAAATAGTAGTTCATTCGGAATGATAACAATACATCAAGTAAAATCTTGGGTGAGAAGCACATTTTCTTGGGTACACCAAGATCACATTGAAAATTATTTAGATGAGTATAGCTACCGCCTAAATAGGTCGATTCACAAGCAAACCATATTTGACAACCTAATTAATAGAATGAAGAATACTCAACATATAGGTTATCAGAAAATTAAGACAAGAAGCTAACTTGACACCTCTAATTATTTGTTTACACCACAAAAATCCAAAAGTACCTTATCTGAATTATTCGGTAAGGTTTTAAACTCTTTGTGCGCCACTAGATAAACGACAATGTCCGCATTTTTGTATGCGTCTTCGTAGTTCGTTATTTTAAATACATTATGATCGGTAATATTCGGCTCAACAATGTAATACTCTTCATTGTTGGAGTTTTGTAAAACCCGCTGCACAATATATTTTGCCGGAGATTCTCTTAAGTCATCAATATCAGGCTTAAAGGCAAGACCCATTAAAGCGATTTTAGGTTTTCTTTCATGTTCCAATTCAAATTGCAATTTTACATTTTGAACTTTTTCCGCACACCAAAATGACTTATAGTTATTTACTTCACGAGCAGTACCGATTATTTTCGATTCCATGGGGTAATCAGCGACAATAAAATAAGGGTCGACCGCAATACAGTGCCCCCCAACACCACAACCGGGTTGTAAGATGTTTACCCGTGGATGTTTATTTGCCAGTGCAATCAAATCCCAAACATTGATATCGGCCTTGTCGCATATTAGCGATAGTTCATTGGCAAAGGCAATTTGAACATCGCGCGAAGAGTTTTCCACCAATTTGCACATTTCTGCGGTACGGGCATTGGTTTTGTGCAATTCACCTTTTACATATTTGGCATAAAATGCCACCGCCTTTTCTGTAGATGCTTCGTTAACACCCCCAATTACCCGATCATTGTGAACTAGTTCGTACATGACATTGCCGGGCAATACCCTTTCGGGACAATAAGCGATATGCAACTTACCCTTTAGTTCAGGCCGTTCTTTGTAGATGTATTTCATCATTTTTTCGGTGGTACCTACAGGAGATGTTGATTCAATAATGTACATATCGTCTGCTTTTAATAAGGGCAAGATGGCCCTTGTGGCCGATTGCACAAAAGAAATATCGGGTTCGTTTTTATCCTTAAACGGAGTAGGAACCACAATAATGTACGTATTGGCCTCCACAGGTGTTGTGGCCGCTTTTAAAAACCCTTTGCTAACGGCATTGGCGACAGATTTGTCTAATGACGGTTCTACAATATGAATTTCACCTCGGTTAATGGTATCCACAACATCTTGATTGATATCCACCCCATGAACATGGGCTCCCCCTTCGGCAATCAAAGCTGCTGTTGGAAGGCCTATATACCCTAGGCCGATCATTACTACTTCTGGTTTGCTCATAATCATGCTAAATTTTCTATAAATTCTACAATTCGTTGACAAGCTTTTCCGTCACCATATGGGTTATGGAGTTTGCTCATTTTTTTATAAAGTTCAGGGTTGCCCAAAAGATTCATTGCCTCAGCGACTATTTTGTCTTTATCTGTACCCACCAAAATAACGGTTCCCGCATCTACGGCTTCTGGTCTCTCGGTGGTATCGCGCATGACCAATACGGGTTTGCCCAAGCTAGGTGCTTCTTCTTGAACCCCGCCACTATCGGTAATCACCAATTCTGCTTTGTTCATCAACCAAACAAAGGCGGGGTAAGCTAAGGGGGCTATAAGTTTGACGTTATCTTGATATCCCAATATATCATAAACGGGCTTTTGTACTTTCGGGTTCAGATGTACGGGATAGATGATCTGAACGTTCTCAACAGATTCGCCTATTTTTTTTAAGGCTTCGCATATATTGATAAAGCCTTGTCCATGATTTTCCCTTCTATGCCCAGTTACCAAGACGATACGTTTTGTAAAATCAATTTCCTTTTTAAGACTTTCAATTTCCTTGTCTTTCATAGTATCCACTCTAGATACACTTTCGAACAAGGCATCGATTACGGTATTACCGGTAATTAAAATATTTTCTGCAGAAATATTTTCCCTGCGTAAATTATCATAAGAAGTTTGGGTAGGGGCAAAGTGATAATCTGCAATATGACCTGTAATCGTTCTATTGATTTCTTCGGGAAAAGGAGCTTGTTTATTAAAAGTACGGAGACCCGCCTCTACATGACAGACTTTTGCGCCTGAGTAAAAAGATGCAATGCTGGCACCCATTGTTGTTGTGGTATCACCGTGAACATAGGCATAGTCGGGTTGAAACTCTTCCAGTACGGGTTGAAGCCCAGTGATGATGTCAGCGGTTAACCCATATAGATTCTGCCCTGGTTTCATGAGGTTTAAATCATAATCAGGGGTGATCTCGAAAAAATCAAGTACCTGATCTAACATTTCTCGGTGTTGGGCAGTTACACATACTTTGGTTTCAAAAGCAGGGTTGTTCAAAAAAGCCTTTACCAAAGGGGCCATTTTAATGGCTTCAGGTCGTGTTCCGAATATTATTAGGTTTTTCTTTTTCAAGATTCTTATATTTTGCGTTATTAGGTTTTAAACCCCATTTTCTGGTTAAAGTTCAATTTTCAGGAAAATAGGTGTTTAATTTTTCCAAAGTTAAGTCAGGATCTCTGAAAAACTCGATATGTTGTTGAATTTGTTCATCGCTGAAATTCCACCATTGAATTTTAAGCAGTTTAACTATTATATCTTCACTAAACCGGTATTTGATTACTTTGGCAGGCACTCCCCCTGCAATTGCATAAGGTGGTATGTCTTTTGTGACAACGGCACCAGTTGCGATTACGACTCCATCACCTATGGTGACCCCGTCCATAACCGTACAGTTTCTCCCCAACCACACATCGTTTCCAATATTAATAGGAAGTACTTCTTCATAGTCAATGGGTTTCACCCAATCATTTTTTATGTTATTTATTTTGTAAAAAATAGAATGGGTTGAGGCATAATTTAGAGGATGTCTACCAAGCCCTAATACTGAATTCATGCCAACTACAGAAAAATTACCAAGAGTTACTCTTGCAAGGTGACTATTAGCATTTACACGAGAGTACATGCCTATATGAGAGTGATGCAATTTGACAAATCGCCTAATTTCAGAAAATTTCGTGAAAGACGATGCCGCATCCCAATATGCCAAAGGAGATAGACATTTATGGGTTAGTTTTTTTAGAGAGAAAACAGATTTAATATAACTCATTGTTCAATTATTTATTGTAATGTATATTCTACTGCCTCAATAAAGCCGTTTGCCATGTTTTGTGGCATTCGGTGAGTATTATAAAAGAGTTTTGCTTGTTTTCCCATATCCAAATATTTTCCGCGATTTTCTGAAATGTCGATCAAGATATCTTTGAGGTCGGCATCCTCATTAAATAGAATACCTGTTTCGCCGTTGGTAATATTCAATCGTTCCCCTCCGGTAATAGAATTCTTATGGGTTATAAAAGGCACACCGTAACCAAAACTTTTTAGTACTGAAAGGCCTGCTTGGCCTGGAGATATACAGGCAATGGAAGAAGTGAACATTTCAGCAAGAATTGATTCATCATAGATAGCTCCGTGTAAAAAGACGTTTTGGGTATTGCCGGTACTCTCTATCCAATGTTGTATATTATTATATTCGTTTCCTTTGCCGATTATTTGAAGTTTGGGTAGGTTTTGAGTATGCTTCTGGGCTTCTTTATAGGCTTCCAAAAGTTCAAATATTTTTTTTGATTTATATAGTGTTCCTATAAATAATAAGTCTTTACGGGTGCTTTTTTCTTCACTAAAATTATTAACTTCTACGGTATTGTTCATTACAAAAAGCTTGTTGGCAGAGAACCCATGTTTTATATACTTTTCTTTTGCATACTGGGTGTAAAAAACCATAGCGTCACTTCGTTTTGCCCAAAAGTATCTCACTTTATTGAAAAAAGTAGGAGCGTCAAAATCACTGTCGTAGCTGGCCCTTACCCCTATACCCCAAAAGATAAGTTTAAATTTTCGTTTTTTAGAAAGTGCTAGTTTGAAGAATGAAAAATTTTGTAAGTAAAACATGCACACAACAACATCGAAACTATTTACTAGTTTTTTGAAAGAGCTATTATAAAAAGTGATTGCCCCCAATTTCTTATAGCCTAGACTAATTTCCGTAAACTTGTTGTTCGGGTCATTGATTTTTTTTGCTGAGTGGGCCACGGTAAGTTCAAGCCCTTCAGTTTCACCTATAATATTAAAAATCGGGATGCGATAATTATGAAGCTGGTATGATATGAACAAGACTTTTTTTTTCATAAAATGCAAACCAGTTTAACGTACTGGGCTTTATATTAGTTGTAACGTATAAAATGTTAAATACTTGTCAATGGCGATTGATAAAATAGAGAAATCAATGATTTCAACTGAAGGAATCCATCTACTATATTTTTAAAAGTGTTCGGCACTATAATTTATTTTAGATTAAAACAGATCTTCAGCTTGTCAACGTTTGAGTATTACGTTTAAATAGAACTTTGGAAACAAAACTTTAAACCATCCCATTAAAAAAAAGATTGGAAGTCTATAGGGAAAATGGTTTTTCATGTATTCCAAATGTGATTTAAAATCCAGTCCGATGGGGTTTTTTAACATCTTCATCCTTTTTTTTAAAGGTAATTCTGAAAACCTTTTATATGTATCTGTATGATCGTTTGTGCATGCTCCTAGAAAATTTGGAGTTATAAATACAGGTATATTTTTCTTTTTTGCTTTTAAAGTATAATCAAAATCTGCCATACCATGAACATAGCCCTCTGACAAAATACCGATTTTGTCAACTGCGTCTTTGTGCGCCAACAAAATATTGGCATTTCCCAATTCACACTTTTGGGGTGTTCTTTCATTGGGGATGACTTTCGTGTATTTTGCAAGAAATCTATTGGTGAAAATACTCCCACCGTATGACGGCTTATTGGTAAGTTTGTCAATTGTAGAACCTATATATACCCCTCCTTGGTCGTGTTTATTTAAACAATAGGTGTGAGTTTCCAACAACTCGATAAAAAGGGTTTCATAGGTTTCTGTATCATCATTTAAGAGCAAGTAGGCATCGTAATCATTTTTTAAAGCGGCTTTCCATGAGTTTCGCATACCACCGGCCCAGTATAGTTCTCCATTACCGTGCAATACCTTTATTTCAGGAAAATTTTCTCTAACTGCATCACCCGTACCATCGGTAGAGCCGTCATCGGTAAGGTATATGGTGATAACAATTGAATTTTCGACCAAACGATGTGCCGTATAGACACAGTTTAGAGCATGAAGGGTTTTTCCCTTTCTGTTAAAACAGGTCAGTAGAACAGCAATATGTTGCATTTGGGGTTTTTGTTCAATTGATAATACTACTATATTGTTTACGGTTTAAATCATATTTTGGTTGCAAAGATAGGTAGATAGTTTGCGGTTAGTATAAGAAAATAGATGATTTTAAGGGTTTAGGGGTTGTGTTGTTCTGTATTTATTGACTATGCCCATGAACAGGCAGAAAATTGCAAACAATTCAAAAATGCCCTCGAATATGGGCTCTACCATAAAAACAAGAAAAAAAGCGACAAAGTATGCAATCAGTAAATTGTTAAATGTTTGCCTTTCACGATTGTTTCGAACGGCTGCTTTAACATTGAAAAATGATCTAATAGAGAAAGCAACTAAAAAAATAAAAGGAATTATTCCAGACACTCTTAAAACATCTAGCCATAAATTATGGGAGTGCCCAAATTCATCAGCATCCCATCCAAAAGGATGTGTAAACATCTTTTCAAAAGATTTGCCCCATCTTTCTACTCGCCCACCACCACTGGCAATATCACTAGCCCCACCTTTTTCCATTCTACCTGCAAAAGTGGAGAGCCAATCTTGGTTCAGATCAAAAGAAACATTAGATATCAAAAATGATATGCCAACAAAAAACACAATGAAAGTAATCATATTCCTTTTCATTGATTGTCTAGGTATTATGTACAGTAAGGAACCAAAAAGAGCGATAAGCGATATCACAATTTGGGTACGGCTGCCCAAACGCAAAACACACGCCAAGGATAATAGGTAAATTACAATTGCGATTATTTTAAACAGTAAATTCGATTTTTCTTGTCGAACGACCAACAATGCGGGAATGCACATGTTCAGTATAAAATAAGATCCCATAAGGGTTGCAGGCACCACCTGTCCGTTCCAAAATAAGGGCAAACTCCTGTCAAGTTGACCAAAGCCTCCTTCAAGGATATTCAAAAGCACTGAAATTAATGATGTCAAGGAAAACAAAGTGCCCAAAATAAATAAAAAGTAAAACAAAACCATTATTTTCCCTCCTAGTTGCTCGTAAATGTATTTTCCTAATAAGTAGAAGGCAGAAGGGAACAGCGCATATACGAATACATACTGGTTTCCACCGATAGGGTCAAGGGCGTAAAATAGTGCATAAATTATGGAAAACACCAACAATAAAGTGAAGTTGGCATCTAAATTTTTTAGTAAGACCTGTTTTTTAGTAAGTGTTAGAGCCACTAGTATATAACCAAAATACATATTGAGGTTATATGGGTTTATAAGATATAAAAACAGGAGCAAAGAAATTATAAATCCAATTTTTTTGATATGTTTATACCATGCCATCTACTGCTGTTTGATTATTTTGTTAAAAAGATCTTTAAATTTCAAAAGTGTTAAGTTGATAAACACATGACCTGCAGATGTGTAGGAAATATGTCTTGTTTTATATTTGAATTTTCGGAGGGAATCTATTTTTAGATTGGTTTTTTCAATCGCTTCCGTATCGTAAAGATAAATATCACTACCGTTGATATCTTCAATAATGTTGGCATCAATAGGTCTTAATGACCGGCCATAGATTCTCACAACTTTATAGTTCAAAATTCTAGTGGTCAACCAATAGCGTTCTTTAGGCTTAGATTTATATGCATAGAGGTCAATACATAGTGAATCATGAGGGATGTCTATACATCTATAAAGATTTATGTTCTCAAAGAATGCATCGTACACACTATTTGAATTTTGCAAGGTACTGAAATTAAAACCAAAGTTTTGATAAAAGCCCAAAGGTACTTGATATACGGTACTGTCTTTGCCAATATGTGTGCCAATATCACTAAAATTTGTTGATACCGATATTTTCGGATACAAAAAATACTTATCTTTTTCTATTAAGAATGCAATGAAAAACTTTAGCCAAGATTTATCTGACCAACTGGAAACATTTTTGGGAATATCTGTAGTATCGTTTAAAGTATTGCCCAGACTATACCAGTCTTTGAATTCGGACCACTGTTTTTTCGACCACACCTGGCCCCATGAAGATGCAAACTGAAAATACCAGTTGTCATAACCATCTTCTATTGCCGTAAAATTATCTCTAGTGTGAACATTCAACAAGTGGTTGTACAACGAGATACCAGCAATATAATCTTTATCCAAAGAGAATTGGAGTGCGGCAGAAGCAAAAGAATAAAAATTTGGTGATACGTATATATCATCTTCCAATATTAAAACCGACCCAAATTCTAGACATAGATCCCCACATTTTAGAATATGATTTCGTAAACCCAGGTTTGTTTTTTGGTAGCTTATTGTTTTCTTGCCATGGGGCCAATAGAAATCGTTGGCAATGGCAAGTACATTTTCATTGTCAGTTGCTCTATCGATACTGATGATCAGTTCAATGTTTTTTTTTGGGTAATTGGCTTTTTTCAATGATGATAGAAGCCGAGAAATCGAAGTGGGCCTATTGTAGGCAACTACAACTATAGGAATTTCAATCTTGGGCATTCATTATTTTTTTATAAAAAGTTTCAATATCTACAAAAAGGCCAGCATGTTCAACGATCCATTTTTCTGGTTTGTTCCACCACCTTAACTCTAAGAGGAATTCTATGTGGGAGTCAGAAAAACGTTTTTTTATTGGTTTGGCTGGTACACCACCTACTATTGTATAAGGCTCTATATCTTTATTCACAAGAGCGTTAGCCGCAACAATGGCCCCATCACCTATTTTAACCCCATCCATAATCGCCACATTTGCACCAATCCAGACATCATTTCCAATTATAATAGAATATTTTCCTTGATTATCCCCAGGTTTGGCAAATTCATCAAACAATTGGGTTTTTGCATAAGAAACACCGATGTTTTTTCTTGAGGTAAAAAAAGCAGGGTGAGTTGAAACAAACGTACTTGATGGATGTTTTCCAAAAATACAGTTTACGTTTGGGCCAATAGAACAATACTTTCCAATTTTTGCTTTACGAATAGTTGCGCCCTCGGCGAGATAAGAACCATAACCAATTCTAGAAGAGGAAATAGAGCTGTTATAAGCAAAATTGTTTTTCCCCTCACAAATAACAGAAAAACCAATAAATACATTTTTGCCGTATTTTATAGCGAACTTTCGTTTTAAGTAACGTTTGTTGAAAAAAACGGCAATAGTGGTAAGAAAACCACTAGACAATATTACTCTCTTTATATTCTCTTTCATTTGTTGACAAAACTAGGATTTTAATTTTATAGAGATCAGTAATTAGCTACTTACTTTTTTCATTGGTTTTGTGGCTAACTGGCTGGTCGATCGCAGTCGAGGACTTTTTTAGAATTGCGTATAGTTCTCTCCCGAGGCTTCGGGAGGGCTGGAACGGAAAAATTATAAATCACGAACAACTGATAATCAAATTATTGTATTTTAAGTTACCTATATACTTATCTACTGACCTCTATAATTTTATTGATGAAATCTTAAAAATAATTTCATTTGGTCTAACCTGCCCAACATACCTCACACAAGCTGGGTGTTTTATACGAAGGCAACGGGCTACGCCAATGATTTCGTGTACCATTCATATTGTTTGCCGACACCTTCGTGCAAACTTGTTCGATGTCTCCAACCCAAGTTGTCTAACTTAGAAACGTCGGTAAGTTTTTTTAGAGTGCCATCGGGTTTTTCGGTATTGAATTTAAAATTTCCTTCAAAACCTATTTCATTTTTTATCAATCCTGCCAAGTCAGCAATAGAAATATCAAACCCCGTGCCGATGTTGAAAATACCACAGGTTTTATTCTTCATGGTTGATAAATTGATTGGATATTAAAGGTATGTTATGATTTTAATAATTATACTATAACGATATACTATTGTGGTTATTGGAACAAAGATATTAAAGAATAGAGGTCAGTATATAAATACCTAACTTAGATTTCAATAAAAATAGGGTTTTTATGGATATATTCAAAGGTCAAAACCTTCTAGAGTTCTCTGATTGGTTCAAAACGGACAATGATCGTAAAGAATATTTAGCAGGTTTGAAGAACAAAGAGGGTTATAAATGTGTGAAGTGTGGCCATGGGGCCTGTCAAGAGCGGAAAGGTTTTTCAAGGGTCTGCAATATATGCTCCCATATCGAGTCGGCAACCT
>UOEL01000013.1_pt1 | contig 19974 bp, 21 predicted proteins | sample 1989351 | NCBI WGS metagenome assembly UOEL01 (sample SAMEA4712195, study PRJEB27164) | hydrothermal vent metagenome | biome: marine basaltic hydrothermal vent biome; feature: marine hydrothermal vent; material: mineral | place: Pacific Ocean | collected 2011-06-14/2011-07-23 | depth 1719 m
AGCCTCCCATTCCCCAATTGTTCCATCCATTGTCGTAGATATTGATATTTACGCTGGTAGGATTATCTCCCCAGGCTCCGTTACCGGCATAATCATTGTCTGCACTGTAATAATCGGTCAAATCTGCTTCGTTGATGCTATCGTTCACCACGCCACTTGTATACGAATCGACATCTGTAAAGATTTCGCTATCGAGAATTTGGTCGTACTGGTCTGCTTTTTGTTCAAAATAACCCCCATAGATATCGTTGCCCCTCTGTTGTTCGGGCTGTTGTTTTGTGCGTGGTGCTCTTTCGACAGCAACTGTATTGCCATCGGAATAGATACCATCATTATCATAATAAGAGGCCTGTTGGTACGAGCCACAGGAAACGGCTAAAAAGCCCACTACTGAAAGCAGTACCGAAATACGTAGTTTTTGGAGGTGTAGGGATTGTATCATCGTTGTAATTTAAATTGTTGAACGTTATAAAAATAGTTAGTTTTACCGAACTATTACGCCAACACTAACACAAGTTTTGTGCCAAACTACAGAAATGGGTAAAAATTTAACGAAGAGAAGTGAGGATTATTCTAAATGGTACAACGAACTCGTTGTAAAAGCCGATTTAGCTGAAAATTCAGGGGTTCGTGGCTGTATGGTCATCAAACCTTACGGATTTGCAATTTGGGAAAAAATGCAAGCCGGCCTAGATAAGATGTTCAAGGAAACGGGACATGAAAATGCCTATTTCCCCCTGTTTATTCCTAAATCATATTTAAGTAAGGAAGCGAGCCATGTTGAAGGCTTTGCCAAAGAATGTGCGGTCGTAACCCATTACAGGCTTAAAAATGCTGAAGACGGAAGCGGTATAATCGTAGATCCTGATGCCAAATTAGAAGAAGAACTGATCGTACGGCCAACTTCAGAAACTATTATATGGGACACCTATAGAAGATGGATACAATCATATCGCGATCTACCATTGTTGATCAATCAATGGGCGAATGTGGTACGTTGGGAGATGAGGACCCGTCTATTTTTGCGCACCACCGAATTTTTATGGCAAGAGGGGCATACAGCACATGCTACCGAAAAAGAAGCTGTAGAAGAATCAAAACTGATATTGAACATTTACGCTGAATTTGCCGAAAAGCATATGGCGATGCCCGTAATCAAAGGAACAAAAACCGATAGTGAACGGTTCGCTGGTGCCTTAGAAACCTATTGCATAGAGGCCTTGATGCAAGATGGCAAGGCCCTTCAAGCGGGTACTTCACACTTTTTAGGGCAAAATTTCGCGAAAGCATTCGATGTGAGATTCTCTGGTAAAGAAGGAAAAAAAGAATATGTATGGGCGACTTCATGGGGCGTCTCTACCCGTTTGGTGGGTGCCTTGATCATGACGCACAGTGATGATAACGGTTTGGTGCTGCCACCGAAATTAGCACCTATACAAGTGGTTATCGTACCTATATATAAAGGCCTGGATCAATTGGCGATTATTTCTGAAAAGGTAGATCCCTTGGTAAAAGAATTGAGGGCTAAAGGCATATCGGTCAAATTCGATAATAGAGATACCCATAAACCGGGGTATAAATTCAATGAATATGAACTTAAAGGGGTTCCTGTGCGTTTGGCCATAGGTCAGCGTGATATGGCCAATGGCACCTATGAGGTTGCCCGTAGGGATACTTTGGAGAAAGAGACCGTGCCTATGGACGAAGTGGTTGCCAAAATCGAGTTTTTGATGGAGGATATTCAAAAGAACATTTACAAGAAAGCATTCGATTATAGAGCCCAGCACATCACCGAGGTAGATACATACGATGAATTCAAAACCGTATTGGAAGAAAAAAGAGGATTTATCTCAGCCCATTGGGACGGTACGAACGAAACCGAAGATAAAATAAAGGAAGAGACCAAAGCGACCATTCGCTGTATTCCAATCGATGTGAAAGAAGAGCAGGGTAAATGTATGGTGACCGGTAAGCCTTCTTCGTTCAGGGTGCTGTTTGCAAAGGCATACTAAACCTTGATTGTTTATGGTTTTGGTAGTTAGCCCTGAATTTTTTAAAATTTTATTTGTAGGTGTTGTGTTAGTGAAAAATATTTGTATTTTTGCATCCGCAATAAATGAGGTTGAATTTAAGCAAATCTAATGTAGAATGTTAAAATCTACGTTTGAAGACCAAAGATTCAATAGCGATAACGGTCCGTTCGTCTAGGGGTTAGGACGCCAGGTTTTCATCCTGGTAACAGGGGTTCGATTCCCCTACGGACTACAAAAGATTATGGTTGTAGCGTGCGATTTTAGTATATTCGCAGATTGCACGTTGTAAATCAAAAAACAATGAAGACCTTATGGGTCTAATTTTTAAGAACAAGATAAGAAAGAGATGGCAAATCACAAGTCGGCAATAAAGAGAATCAGAAGAAACGAGGCAGTACGTTTACGTAACCGCTATCAGCACAAAACAATGCGAAACGCATTGCGGAAATTGCAAGCTGTAGAGAAGAAGAAAGATGCCGAAGCGCAATTGTCAGGGGTTGTGAGTATGATCGATCGTTTAGCGAAACGCAACATCATTCATTCTAACAAAGCAGCCAATCTTAAAAGCAAATTAGCGAAGCACGTAGCTGCCCTGTAGATCACTCTTGTAAAAATATTGAAAATGCCCTGATGGTTCTCATCAGGGCATTTTTTTTGTCTATAGATCTTTAAAAGACCATCTCAAAAATTGGTGGTTGGTCTTCTAATGCGAAATGCGCATTGAAGGTCTTCTCTTCATTTTCCAAAACCCTATGATAAAGCACATGTACATTGCAACAATCAGAAGTCGATGAAACTGGGTTAGATGAAATCTTTCGTAGAATGCCTCACTATAAACCCCTAAAAACATATTAATGGGATAAAAAGAATAGAAGATTAAAAGACCGATACTAGTCCATAGTATCAAACAATTGCTTTTTTTGGCAGCTATGGTTTGCCTAATATAAAATATACTAAAAGTGATTAGCAGCAGTGAACCAACGGTTATAGCATATACTTGTGGTAGTATAAGTATATTCTGAAAAAAAAGATTGATAAGGCATGAAATAACAAATAGGGCCGTACCGTATTTGATTACCTCTCTGTGGGTTGAATTGGTAATGGCTTTCCAGAATACAAAGTAGAAATACAGGAAAAAAACTATGTCAAAAATATTATATACAAAACTGTTTAAAAAAGAGCGTTTTTCTGAATAGATTATTTGAAAACTTTCAAAATTACCAATGATATACCCGAGTATTTCAGACAAGAAGGTGTAGGCGATTATTATTGGAAAATACTTCAAGACGGTATCATAATATGAACGATAACGTATTAATGAAATTACCAATGCAATTCCATAGAGCGGGATGAAATAATAATTTTCAAAAAATTCTAGCACCTACTTGAGTGATAAGTTGATAATATAAGATGTTTTATTCATTATTGGTAGGTGGGATCCCTGCCCCCCTGTTCATGGTCAAGCTCTTTCCGCTTTGATAGAGAGGGGCCTTGGTATTCATGAAACTAGGCACAAAAGTGGCAAATGATCGATTCTCTTCGTTACCATTAAGATTGGCATCGCCTGTTTCAAAGCCTTTCATAGGGCCAAAATCAGCACTGAGTATTACCGCCCGTGGTTTTTCTTTGTGCGTATCGTCAATATAGAAGATATAATCCGCTTTTCCTTTTTTTACAGTTGGTGAAATCAACAGCGAATTTTGCCTTGGGTGAAATATGGAGTCCTTGTCGTTCTCAAAGAATGTTTCATCAGGGTAATTTGAAAAGTAAAACCGCAATGTGGAAATCTCTACCCCGGCCAACTTGCTTTCTTGTTCGATATATGCCATATACTGCTTAATGGTCTCGTAATCGTAATACACATATCTAGCAACATCAAAGGGCGCTACTGCCTGATCGGTTTGAGCATTCAACTTGTTTTTGTTTTGTTGTCTTTTCTGTTGTTTCATGGTACCATAGTCTCTTCTTAGATTGATAGAGTCTTCGAACCGTTGTATTAAAGGCACTCTTCGCTTTGCATAGGCATCGTATGCGGTTTTAGCTAGTTTTATGGGAATTACCTGTGATGGAGCCTCAACCACTTCTTCTTTAGGCTTTTGCGTTTCGTCATCGTGGCAACTTGAAAAGAAAAGGACGAGAACCATAAGAATCGCAATCGTCAACGATTGTTTTTTTTCGTTTTTCATGATAAGATAAGATTTATAAGGTTATTGTTTTACCTGCAAAAAAAGAGGGGGAAGAAGTATTTTTGCTTCGTAAAGATATTTTAAAATATAATCAATCTGAACATCTTTTCAGAATTATTTACACAAAGGTCGGAAATACACATAAAAAAGCACCGATTATAAGAGATTATCGGTGCTTTTTATTCCCACTCCCGAAACTTCGGGAGGTTTAATACTCCGACGCCTGCCTCGCCAGACAGGCAGGCTTGCGTCGAAATAAAAAAGATAAATTCCTATCAATGCCTCGAGGGCTTGCCCCGAGGTAGTTTACTTTTATGTAAAAATAGTTTTTATCTAAAAAAATTCCCCTATCCCGAGTACTCGGGATGCCTTGGGCCTGCCTGTCCGGTAGGCAGGCAGGGTTTCCGATTTACCTCTCCTTGGGAGAGGTCGTAACTGCTTTTTTGCAGTTACGGGTGAGGCAAAATATTAAATTTCAAGAAATTTTTTATTGATTCATGGTCAATAAAAACTCTTCGTTGTTCTTTGTTTGTTTAAAACGTTGCTCAATGAATTCCATAGCCTCTACCGGGTTCATGTCCGCAAGGTATTTACGCATGATCCACATACGTTGAATGGTACTTTCGTCCAATAAAAGATCATCTCTTCTCGTGCTTGATGAAGTAAGGTCAATAGCGGGGAATATTCTTCGGTTCGATATTTTACGATCCAACTGAAGTTCCATATTACCGGTTCCTTTGAATTCCTCAAAAATAACCTCGTCCATTTTAGAGCCGGTTTCCGTAAGCGCAGTAGCGATAATCGTGAGTGACCCACCATTTTCTATATTTCTAGCGGCACCGAAAAAACGTTTTGGTTTGTGCAGGGCATTGGCATCAACACCACCGCTCAATACCTTACCAGAAGCTGGTTGTACTGTATTGTAGGCTCTTGCCAAACGGGTGATCGAATCTAATAGAATAACTACATCGTGACCACATTCGACCAAACGTTTCGCCTTTTCCAAAACAATATTGGCAATGCGAACATGCTCGGTCGCCTCTTTGTCAAAGGTAGATGCTACGACTTCACCACGTACATTACGTTGCATGTCGGTTACTTCTTCAGGGCGCTCATCGATCAATAGAATAATCTGATAAACCTCTGGGTGATTGGCAGCAATGCCATTGGCGATACCTTTTAACAACATCGTCTTACCCGTTTTCGGTTGTGAAACGATCATACCCCTTTGTCCTTTTCCAATAGGGGAGAACAAATCGATTATACGCGTAGAAATAGTGCTTTGGCGTTCTGCCAAGTTGAATTTCTCGTCAGGAAACAAAGGTGTCAAATGCTCAAAAGATACACGGTCACGAACGATTTGGGGATCGATACCGTTTATTTTGTTCACTTTGATCAACGGAAAATACTTTTCGCCTTCTTTAGGTGGGCGTACATTGCCCAATACAGTATCTCCAGTTTTCAATCCGAACAAACGAATCTGCGACTGCGATACATAAATATCATCGGGCGAGGATAAATAATTGTAATCTGAAGAACGCAAGAAACCATAACCGTCTTGCATAATATCAAGTACGCCTTCACTTTCTATGATACTGTCGAACTCGAACTCGGGCTCTTTGTACCTGTTTTTTAGATCCTTGTCGAAGTTATTGTTCTTCTCTTCTCTCTGTTTGCGATGCTGCGGTTTTTTGTTGTGCTGGTTTTTGTGTTGAGGCGTATTTTTTTGTTGCTCTCTTTTGGCATTTGGGTTATTCGAAGCCTGTGGGCGAGGTCTTGGTCTTGGTCTCTTTTCTTCTTGTGCCTCGGTTTTCTCGGCAATTTTTTCAGTGTCCGTTGAAGTTTCACCGGGCTTTGTCACGGCTCGTGGTCTTGGCCGAGGTTTTGCCTGTGACTTATTTTCTGTTGCACTTGCCGTTGTTTCGGTAGTTGCCTTCGGATTCGCAGCTTGAACATCTAGAATTTGGTAGACCAAATCCAATTTTTTTTGTGTTTTGTACTTGGGTACGTTTAAACCCTTGGCAATTTCCTGAAGCTCAGGAAGCTTTTTTGATTTTAAATCTGAAATCTCAAACATTTAATGTATAGTATAAATTATAGATCTTTAGAAAAATTATGAAGTGTATCGTGTTATTTGGGTATTAGATTGGGAAAGATATCTCTCTTTAGGTAAGTGCTACAACTAATAACGGGGCAATAATACAAATTATTTTCATTAACGCAGCTATAATTTTTAAAAAGACCCGTATTTTTGCATTTCAAATGATGAAATAGACAATGATTCAAAGAGTGCAGACTATATTTATGTTGATTGTGGGGTTGCTTGGGGGCGTGCTTCCTTTTTGGGCCAACCTATGGTCAGATGCCGACGGAAACGAATTCTTTGCACACAATGAAATGTGGATAGCGGTTTCATTTTATGTAGTTGCGGCTTTGGCGCTCATTGCGATAGTATTGTTCAAAAACAGAAAAAATCAATTTGTGGTGAACAGATTGAATATGATATTGAATCTTTTTTTACTAGGATTTTTCGTTTACCGATCCCTAAATTTATCTGGAGAGGCCTTGGTCTCTGAGAAAGGTATTGGGATGCTCATTCCTGTATTTTCTATCGTTTTTTTGGTCCTGGCCAACAGGGCCATAAAGAAGGATGAGGATCTTGTAAAATCTGTGGATCGCTTACGTTGAACCTAACATCTTAGTAGTATTAGTGCGTGAAACCCCGATGGAAGCATCGGGGTTTTTTGCGACTTGTTTTTTTATTTCCCATCTTCATAAAGTCTTTTGTTCTATGTTGATTTAGGTGGGTTGATAATAGTTTAGGAGTTTCGAGTTTTGAAGTTTCAAATTTAGGGATTCCAACTCTTGGTTATTATGCCGTTTCTTGGCGTTATGTCAGATATAACGGGTGATTTGATTATTTCATTTCCATGCATTTATACGATTTTTGTCTTTCATTGAACACTGGGAAACAGGTGTTTCCTCCTCCTACGGTAGACAGGCATTTATCATTTAGTTACTTTATACTCATCACTCATCACTCATCACTCATCACTCATCACTCATCACTCATCACTCATCACTCATCACTCATCACTCATCACTCATCACTCATCACTCATCACTCATCACCGCTTTCCCATCTCAATGATTTCAAGATCCTTAATATCCTTCCCATCGATTACAAAACGTAACATGGTTCTTACTTTGTGAAAGCCGTACTTGCCACAAGCACCTGGGTTCATATGTAGTACATCCAATTTTTTATCGCGCATTACCTTTAAAATATGTGAGTGTCCACAAATGAACAATTTAGGCGGATTTTCTATAATCTCTTTTCGTGTTCTACTATTGTATTTGGGTGGGTAGCCACCGATATGGGTAATCAAAACATCAACATCTTCGCACATAAACCGATTGTTCAGCGGAAACTCTTTTTGAATACTATGGTCATCGATATTGCCATATACCGCACGAACGGGTTTTAGTCTTGCTAGGGCATCTGTCACGGCCAACTGGCCAATATCACCAGCATGCCAAACTTCATCGGCTTGTTTTACATATTTAAGAATGGCATCGTCAATATGCGAGTGCGTGTCTGAAAGAAGAAGAACTCGGGTCATGTTCGGTAGTGTGTGTAGTTTAATGTTTCCGATTTACCTCTCCCTGCCCATGCCGGCAGGCGGGCTTAGGAGAGGTCGTAACTGCCTTTTCGCAGTTACGGGCGAGGCAAAATACTAAATTTCAAGAAATTTTTTATTAGACAAATTCAAATTCATAGCCCTAAACTCATAACTGCGTCATAAAAGCTAACTTCAGTATCTTTGTAGCCACAAAACTAAAGAATACAATTGAGATATTTTGTTCAATTTTCATACTTCGGCAAGGTGTACCATGGTTGGCAGAACCAACCGAATGCCATAACCGTGCAACAACTACTTGAAGAGGTGTTTTCTACGTTTTTACGTAGCTCTGTATCGTTGATGGGTGCTGGCCGCACAGATGCCGGAGTTCACGCCAAGCAGATGTTCGCCCATTTTGATGTGGGTGAAATTGAGGATATTGAAGATTTGATTTACCGACTGAATTCTTTTTTGCCCGATGATATTGCCGTACAGGAAATTTTTAAGGTCGCGCAACAATCACATGCTCGTTTTGATGCTATCGATAGAACGTACGAATATTTGATTACTCAGAAAAAGAACCCGTTTACTACTGATTCCGCACACTATGTAAAGCATTCTTTGGATATAGAAAAAATGAACGAGGCTACATCTCTTTTATTAGAGTACAGCGATTTCGAATGTTTCTCAAAAACCAAGACCGATGTACACACATATTTGTGTGATATAAAGGAGGCCTATTGGAGAAGACACGATGATTATTTGGTATTTACCATAACAGCGAACCGGTTTCTTCGTAATATGGTTCGAGCCATTGTAGGCACACTTTTAGAAGTGGGTAGGGGTAGTGCTGACTTGAACGATGTTAAAGCAATCATAAATAGTAAGGATCGCCAAAAAGCCGGCACATCGGTACCGGCAAAAGGATTATATTTAATCAAGATTACCTACCCCGATACGATTTAGCAAAACATGGATAAAGATTTAGGAAAAGCATTTGACACCCGTTTGTTCAAACGCTTGATGGTATTTTCTCGCCCTTACCGAATTACCTTTTACGGGGTGGCCCTTGCCGCTATTCTACTATCTGTTTTTGCGGTATTGGGCCCAAAGATATTGCAGCTCATTATCGATGATGCCATATTAAAATCAGATGCCGATAAATTATTTCTACTTGTCATGGCAATGTTGGCGGTTTTGGTGGGTCAGGTAATCTGTCAGTTGCTCTTTAATTACTATGCGAATTGGTTGGGCGAATCGGTAATCAAAGATATTCGTATTCGGCTTTTTGACCATATGTTGAAATTTCGAATGAAGTACTTCGATAATTCTTCACTTGGTGTTTTGGTAACACGGGCAGTTGCCGATATGCAGCGAATTGGTGAGATTTTCAGTCAGGGTTTTTTTGTCATTGTTGCTGATCTGTTAAAAATGTTCGCCGCCGCGGCCATGATGCTCTTTATGAACTGGAGGTTGGCATTGATCGTTTTTGCCCTTCTTCCTGTAATCTTATATGCCACGCGTTTGTTTCAAAGAGCCATGAAAATTGCTTTTATCGAAGTGAGGGCGCAAGTATCGAACCTCAATTCTTTTGTACAAGAACGTATTTCGGGCATGAAGATCGTGCAGTTGTTCACCCGTGAAAAAATTGAGAGTGAAAAATTTCGTGAGATCAATGAAAAACATCAGAACGTCTGGTTGAAAACGGTATGGTACAACTCCATCTTTTTTCCCATTTCCGAAATCGTGTCTTCGGTGGCCGTTGGTCTAGTAGTCTGGTATGGCGGACTCCAAAATGTAACCAATATTACCGAGGATATCGCGGGTACTATTTTTGCCTTTATTATGTTCATCGAAATTCTTTTCAGACCCCTTCGTCAAATAGCCGATAAATTCAATACGCTGCAAATGGGGATGGTAGCGGCAAATAGGGTCTTTAAAATACTGGACACCGAAAGCAATATAAGTGATGTGGGTACCTTGGCACCTAAAGGTATAAAAGGAAGCATCAGATTTTCCGATGTGCGGTTTGGGTATTTGGAGGACGAGGAAGTGCTACACGGAATTTCCTTTGAAGTAAAAGCGGGAGAGACCATTGCGATCGTTGGGGCTACCGGAGCTGGAAAATCGACCATTGTCAATCTGTTGAACCGTTTTTACGAGATAAATTCAGGAAGCATTTTTGTTGATGATATCGATATTAAAGATTTTAGGTTAACTTTCTTAAGAAAGCAAATAGCCGTAGTACTGCAAGACGTTTTTCTCTTTGCAGATTCTATTGCAAATAACATATCGTTAAAAGAAGATGCTGTCACCTTGGCTATGATCCAGGATGCCGCCAAGCAGATCGGGGTCGATGAATTTATAACAAGCCTGCCAGGGGGCTACCAGTATAATGTAAAAGAACGGGGCTCAATGCTCTCAAGTGGACAACGGCAGTTGATCGCTTTTTTACGTGCCTATGTAAGCAACCCCAGTATCTTGGTTTTAGATGAGGCCACATCTTCTGTAGATACCTATTCAGAGCAATTGATACAAAGGGCCACCGAAAAGATAACCGAGGGCCGTACCTCTATTATCATAGCCCACCGTTTGGCAACCATAAAAAAAGCCAATAAAATTTTGGTTATGGATGCCGGAAAAATCGTGGAGACAGGCATCCATAAAGAACTTCTTGAACAAGGTGGGTATTACAACAAGCTCTATGAGGCGCAATTTTTGGCCGAGGAAGTGGCTTGATTATTTGGGAACAAAACTTTCAAAGGAAACCCCTACTGTAGCCAATAATAAAATCTTCTGAACAATAGATGACCCAAAATAGCCAAAGAAAAATAGCAATAGGCAGTTAAATTGATAGGCTGAGTTCTAGGTCTTACCGCAAATAGTTGGTTTTGTAAACCAAATTTGTAAATATAATGTTGATTTGAAATAAAAATATAACGTTATGTTTTATCAGTCTTAATATATCGGGTCTTTCGAGCCTTTATAAAAATGCTGTCTTAATTAGAACTCAGCCAATTGATATTACATCAAATCTTCTTTCATCACCGAAGACAATTCGGTCAAATTTTTGAACGCGACAAACGTTCCGTTCTTAATATAAGAAATATCACCTGTTTCTTCGCTTACCACCAATGCCAGCGCATCGGTTTTTTCGGTAATGCCGACTGCGGCTCTATGCCGCAACCCAAAATGCAAGGGAATGTTACGTTCATTCGATACGGGTAAAATAACCCTGGTGGCCACAATATAATTATTTACAATGACCGCAGCACCATCGTGTAAAGGACTGTTCTTGTAAAAAATGCTCTCTATTATGGGCTGGGTGATCTCAATATACATTTTATCGCCTGACGATTTGACGAAATCAAGTGAATTTGAACGTTCGATAACAAATAATGCACCTGTTTGGGTGGTTGACATGTTCTGGCTGGCATTCAATATTGCATCAATATCAATGCTCGTTGCGAGACCATCTTGACCCAAAAATTTAAAGTGTTTAAAAAAGTTGCGTTTGTTGGCGAAATTGGTGGAGCCGATCATCAATAAAAACTTTCGTATTTCTTGTTGAAAAACAATAATCAAGGCAATCAGCCCAACTTGCATAAAGGCTCCGACCATACTACTGATCATTTCCATGCCCAAGAGTTCGGTCAATTTCCAAAAGCCCCAGACAATTACGATTCCTAAAAAAATATTGATGGCGACCGAACCGCGCACAAGTTTGTAAATATAATAGAGAAGTATGGCGACCAAGACAATGTCGATAAGGTCGGTAATTTTAATATCAATAAAATTCAAAAAATCCAAGTTGGTGCCGTTTTGGTAAAATTATGAAAAATAGATGAACAATAAATCCATCCCTTATATTAAGTTTTCTGTTAGTAGAATACACTCCTTAGCCTCTTTTACGTCATGCACCCTTAATATATTTGTTCCTTTACTTAAGGCGATCATGTTTAGGGCGGTGGTGCCGTTCAAAGCATTTTCGGCTTTTGATCCCAAAATCGTATAGATCATTGATTTTCTGCTCAAACCGGCAAGAATGGGCAGGCTTAAGGTTTTGAAAAAGTCCAACTTTTTAAGCAGCTCATAGTTTTGATCCAAGGTTTTTGCAAAACCAAAACCAGGGTCGATGATAATATCATGTATTCCCAATGCCCTTGCCGTAGCGATTCGTTCAGAGAAATAATGGAGAATATCGCCAAGTAGATCTTTATAGTTGGTCTTTTGCGGCATCGTCTGAGGGTTGCCTTTCATGTGCATCATTATATAGGGCACTTTATGTTGAGCAATTGTAGAAAGCATTTTATCATCTAACCTTCCTGCAGAAATATCGTTTATTATCGCTGCCCCAGCTTCTAGGCATTTTTCAGCAATACCACTTCGAAAAGTATCTATAGACAATAGTATGTTAGGGAATTCGGACAAGAGCATTTCTGTAACGGGCAGAATTCTTTTGAGCTCTTCTTCTTCTGAAATAGGTTCTGCGCCCGGTCGTGAACTATAGGCTCCGATATCGATAAAGGTAGCTCCTTCGGCCAACATTTTTTCAGTTTGTAAAAGTATTGATTTCTGATCCTTGTATTTGCCCCCGTCGAAGAAAGAATCTTGGGTGATATTGAGTATGCCCATTATTTTAGGACTACTCAAATCAATTAAATTACCTTTGCAATTGATGTTCATAATTAAATGGGTAAAACGTATGGGTTCTTACCGTTGAATCGGCAAGTTATGTACATGAACTTTGACATTCACAAAATTTTAAACGAAATTTACGCAAATTAGCGAAATATTCATGCAGCATACTTCTGAACAATACGATGAAATCATTAAAACATGTCGTGATCTGTTTCAAAAAAAAATGAAGGATTATGGTAGTGCGTGGCGCATTTTAAGATTGCCCTCACTTACCGATCAGATTTTTATAAAAGCCCAACGCATTCGAAGTCTACAAGAAAACGAAGTTCGCAAAGTAGATGAAGACGAGCGTTCTGAGTTTATCGGCATCATCAATTATTCGATTATGGCATTAATTCAATTGAAATTGGGTATTGCCGAACAACCAGATCTTTCGACTAAGGAAGCCGTTGCCCTTTTCGATGAACATACACAGGAGACCAAGGCTCTGATGGAAAACAAAAATCACGATTACGGTGAAGCTTGGCGTGAAACGCGGGTAAGTTCATTGACCGATCTTATTCTTCAAAAATTGTTGCGTGTAAAACAGATCGAAGATAATCAAGGTAAGACTTTGGTCAGTGAGGGCATTGATGCCAACTATCAAGATATGGTCAATTATGCCGTTTTCGCATTGATTCACTTAAATGAAAACAAGTAATTAAATGAAATACATCGTAGGTTTTAGCCGTATTTTTGTTGGCGTTTTATTTATCATCAGTGGGTACGTAAAACTCAACGACCCCAGCGGTTTCTCTTTTAAACTTGAGGAATATTTTAGTCAGGGTGTCTTAGATCTTCCGTTTTTAATCCCCCATGCACTTAAAATCGCAATTATTGTAGTGATTTTAGAGGTATTGTTGGGTGTGATGCTCTTGGTAGGTTTTCGAGTAAAACTCACACTTTGGAGCCTGTTGTTGATGATTGTCGGCTTTTCTTTTTTGACATTCTACTCTGCATATTTTAATAAGGTAACCGATTGCGGTTGTTTTGGCGATGCGATAAAATTAACCCCTTGGCAATCGTTTACGAAAGACATTGTGCTTTTGGCATTGATTATCATATTATTTAAGGGAAGAAAGTATATTGGTTCGATTTTCGACTCGAATGCCAAACGTATTATTACGTTGGCCTCATTGGTAATTTCTGGTCTCTATGCGAATTATGTTTTGAACCATTTGCCGGTCATTGATTTTAGACCTTATTATATTGGTGCTAATATTGAAGAAGGCATGAGCGTGCCCGAAGGTGCACCAGAGTCCGTTTTCGAATATGCGTGGCGGTTTGATAAGAACGGTGAAGAAATAATCGTTGTGACCAACGGCGATTACCCCAAAGTAGATGGGGAGTTTTTAGATGTTGAAACCACAGAGATCCAAAAGGGCTATGAACCGCCCATACACGATTTTACCATTGAACAAAACGGAGAAGATTTTGCTGCGACTTTATTGCAAGAACCCAAATTGGTTATGGTCATCGCGTACGATTTGAGAAAGACCGATTATGATAAATATTCAGAAGTGAAGAAGGTTACCGATACTGCTATCAAGAACGGGTTTAAGGTTATTGGTATGTCGGCTTCTAATAACGAGCAGACCCAAAAATTGATAAGAGATTACAAGTTGAATTTTGAATTTTACTTTACCGATGAGATCACATTAAAGACCATTGTGCGTTCTAACCCAGGTGTACTTGTGTTAGAAAAAGGAACGATAGCACAAAAAGTTCATAATAACGATTTAGAGGATCTGAAATTTGAATAGTTTCAAGCATAGAGACCTGAAACGTATTGAAACAAGAAACCTTATAAAATAAAACAGCAAATATGAGAAGTAAGATAGTAGCGGGAAACTGGAAAATGAACAAGAACTTAAATGAGACAGAGGCACTTTTGAAAGAGCTTTCGGCAAAACTGCCCGATACCCAGGCTGAGGTTATGGTAGCACCCACTTATATTAATCTCGCTGGTGCGGTTCGTGCTTTGGAGTCTTCTGCTATTCGGGCCATTGCCCAGAATATGCATTTTGCTGAAAGTGGTGCATATACCGGAGAGATATCTGCCGATATGTTATTGAATATCGATATTGATACTGTAATCATCGGCCATTCAGAGCGACGAGCCTATTTTGGAGAGACTGATGAAATTTTGGCCAAAAAAGTAGTTTCCGCTCTAGAAAAGAATATGCGGGTTATGTTCTGTTTTGGCGAAGAATTAGAAGATCGTAAATCAGGTAAGCATTTCAGTTTGGTAGAAAACCAGTTAAAAAACGCCTTATTTTCTTTGGATGAAAATGCATGGGGCAAGATTATCTTAGCCTATGAGCCTGTATGGGCGATAGGAACAGGAGAAACGGCCTCGCCCGAGCAGGCACAAGAGATGCACGCTTTTATTCGCAAGACAATTGCTGACGCTTTTGGGGCATCAGTGGCCAATAATGTTTCCATTTTATATGGTGGAAGCGTAAAACCCGGTAATGCAGAAGAAATTTTCTCAAAACCTGACGTTGATGGCGGACTCATTGGGGGAGCTTCATTGGTCGCAGATGATTTTGTGGCGATTATAAAAGCGATTTGAATCTGATCTAAACGTTACCCTCAAACAAAACAAGGTATCTAAACCATGAAAGATGGAATAGTAAATTGGAATGTTGACCCTGTTATTCTATGGATAACAGATACATTCCCCCTAAGATATTATGGTTTGTCTTGGGCAGTTGGGCTTGGACTTGGGTATTATATTGTAAAAAGAATTTATGCTAGAGAAAAAATACCTCTTGAAAATTTAGAAAAATTGACAATGTATGTTTTTGTCGGTGCATTTTTAGGTGCAAGACTTGGGCATTGTTTTTTTTATGAACCTTTGTATTATATTCAAAACCCCCTTGAGATTTTTCTTCCAATCAAGAAGATTGGAGAATCGTATCAGTTTATCGGATTTCAAGGATTAGCAAGTCACGGTGGGGTAATTGGAGTAATAACTGCAATAATTCTATACGCAAAAAGAACTAAAACAAATTTGTTGTGGATAATGGACAGGGTAGCGATTGGTTCAACGATGCTTGCTTTTATCCGAATAGGAAATCTTATGAACTCTGAAATATATGGCAAACCGACTAATGGGAATTGGGGAATGGTTTTTCAAAGAGACGATTTGATACCTCGACATCCTACTCAAATCTATGAAGCATTTTCATTTTTTCTGATTTTTGGTATACTTCTTTATATCTATAAATCTGAAAACATAAAAAAACATAACGGACTTTTGGTTGGAGCACTCTTCGTATTATTATTTCTAGCAAGATTTATAATTGAATTTTTTAAAGAAGACCAAGTAGGGTTTGAAGATTCAATGGCCTTAAATATGGGGCAAGTTTTAAGTATACCATTTATTATTATCGGTCTGATATTAATATTTTATAAACAAAAGCCAGCGAACGACATTGTTTGAAATAAGTTCTTTGGGCTTATTTAAAACTCTTTTCTCAAAAGCAATATTCAAGAAAAAACGTGTCTGATATCATCTATATAGAATATGATTTTAAAGTAGAGCCAATTCAATATGCGGTCGATATATTGATCGCCGAACTGGGTGAAGTTGGGTTTGAGAGTTTTAAGGAAAACGATGAGGGCGTCTTGGCCTATATTCAGAAAAAAGATTGGGAAGATGGCATTCTGAACAACATTCAAATTCTGAAAAATGAAAATTTCGAGATCAGTTACCATCTGAAAGAGATTCCACAAGAAAATTGGAATACCACTTGGGAGCAGAATTTCAATCCTATCAACGTAAGTGATCAATGTGTAGTTCGTGCGCCATTTCACGAGAAGCAAAAAACCACCTTTGATATTGTCATAGAACCTAAAATGAGTTTTGGCACTGGGCACCATGAAACGACCCATATGATGTTACAGTATATCTTGGAACACGATTTCGAAAGAAAATCGGTGCTGGACATGGGTAGTGGTACGGGTGTATTGGCTATTTTGGCCGCTATGAAAGGTGCTGCACTTATTGATGCAATAGATATTGATAATTGGTGTTACCTGAACGCCAAAGAAAATATAGAAAGAAACAATTGTGGGCATATCAATGTTCTCGAAGGCGATGCAAGTATGTTGGTCGATCGAGGAAAATATGATGTTATAATAGCGAACATCAATCGAAATATTCTATTGGCGGATATTCCAACATATGCTAAATGTTTGTATGAGAACGGAGTTCTTTTTATGAGCGGATTTTATAAAGAAGATATTCCGTTGATTTCTTCAAAGTGTAATGGGGCAGCGTTAAAATTTGAAAAAAACATAGAAAAAAATAATTGGGTTGCCGTAAAATATGTATTTTAGAGCATATTATACGAGTTGTTAAACTTACCAATGTCAATGAGCACCAAGGAAAAAATATCGGAAGAATTACTTTTAGAGGAAGAGACCGTAGCACAAAACGAAATCGTTCTCTTTAACGACGAGGTAAATACTTTCGATCATGTTATTGACACCCTTATTGATGTTTGTGAGCACACGCCGGTGCAGGCCGAACAATGTTCTTTGATTGTTCATCACAACGGAAAATGTACTGTAAAAACAGGTGAATACAGTGATCTTGAACCTAGGTGCAGTAAATTGCTTCAAGCTGGGTTAAGCGCTGAAATCGTTTAGCATATCGAAATTTATCTTCTTTTTTTGAACGTATCTTCCTTTTTCAGGGTTCAGCTTTCATGAAATCTCTAAACTTGAAAAAAATGGTTCTATTATAGAATAATGTAGACTCTGCGACTCTTTGTGTGACGGCTGTTGCACAGAGCCTCATAAAGAAAACACAGAGTCTCACAGAGAAATTATCAAATATGCTCAAGAATAAAGTGCAAAATAATTGGTTATTCTACATTACCTTACAACAGAACCAAAAAAATCAATGGGGTAGTTTATTCATTAAGACGCCATAGATAAAAGTACCGAAGATTGCAGCTGCAATTGCGATGAACATACTAAACACCCCTGTACCCAGTAGTATGTACATTGGCCCAGGGCATGCACCGGCAAGGGCCCAACCAAACCCAAAAATTGTACCGCCTATAATATAACGGGCAAAACCCTTGTTTTTATCATGAATATTGATATTTTCTCCATCTATATTTTTGACCTTCATTTTTTTAATGAGCCAAATAAACAATGCGCCCAAAACAACTGCAGATCCAATAATACCGTACATATGAAACGATTGAAATTTGAACATTTCAAAAATACGGTACCAAGACACGGCTTCTGATTTCACCAAAACGATCCCAAAGAAAATTCCGACCAGTAAAAATTTTAAAAACTTCATATTCCAAAAATTAAGGGTAACAAAAGATGGGTCATTATCAAGCCTCCGATAAAAAATCCGATAACGGCTATCAATGAAGGTAGCTGTAGGTTGCTAAGTCCGGTAATGGCGTGGCCAGAAGTGCATCCGCCCGCATACCTTGTTCCGAAACCTACTAAAAACCCGGCAATGACCAAAATAGATATGCCTTTCAGGGTCATAACATTGCCCCAACCATATAGTTCATTGGGCAACAACGTCTCACCAACATTATTGAACCCTAATTTTTCTAAATCTGATATCGTTTCAGGGCTTATTGTTAGTACAGAACCATCGGATAGGAAGGTAACGGCAATAAAACCACCCATAATTGCACCTAAAACTACGGTTAAGTTCCAACGATACGCTTTCCAATCAAAATCGAAAAAATCGGCGTATTTTCCGGCACCTCCAATACTACATAGGGTTCTAAGGTTTGATGACATACCGAAAGTCTTCCCGAAATAAATCAACAAGAACATTACAACTGAAATCAATGGGCCAGAAACATACCATGGCCAAGGCTGTAAAATAAAATCCATATAAATAATTTGGGTAAATATAAAGCAATTTTATACTGACATCCTATACGGGCTCATATGTTTGAAAAAAGAAAACAGTTTTTAACTGAGAATAAGATAGTAGGACGATGCCTTCTATTTTTTACCGATAGGGGAATCGTCACAGACCAGATCGCCTACTACATACGGCATTCCATCTAAGAGAAATTGAAGCAAATGTGGGTTTTCATAACTTTGGGCATTATGCGAGGGTGAGGAAAAGAAAACCCTTCCTTTTCCATATTTTTTAACCCAAGTGATGTATTTGATGGTATCCTTAGGTGCGGTTTTGAGTTCCTCAAGTTTCTTGGTTTCCATAGATAATAATGGACGAAAATTGTAAGCGAAGTATGCATTGTTAAAAAAGTAAGGTTCATCTACATGCTAAAATCCTTCACCATTGAAAGTGGACTACCTAGTTTTTCTCGGACATTTTTTAAAGACCTATCAAGCAGCTGTTTTAAGATTGTTATAAAATTCTAATTCTATTTGATGTGGTGTTTTGTAATTTACTGATGAATGTAGTCTTCTTCGATTGCACCAAATTTCAATGTACTCAAAAATAGCTGTTTTAGCCTCTTGTTGATTTTTGAATTTATTATGATATATCATTTCTGTTTTTAAACTTTTAAAGAAGGATTCTGCCACAGCATTATCCCAGCAGTTTCCTTTTCTACTCATACTTTGGGTAATTAGCGAATTTGTTTTTAACTGATTTCTAAATGCTTTTGACACATATTGAATACCTCTGTCTGAATGAAAGATAAGGGGAGCTTCAATACTTCGTTTACTGGTTGCCATTCTACAAGCGGGTATTATTGTTTTGTTTGTATGCATGGAGGTTGATAAGGCCCATCCTATGATTTGCCTGTCATATAGATCTATTACTGTGGTTAAGTATAACCAACCTGTATTGATTTTTATATAGGTTATATCGGAGACCCAAGGACAACAATGCATCAGAGCGTGCAATAAGAAATGTAAAGGTGAAACACCTGCCTGCAGGGAAAGTCTCAGGACAGTTTAAAACCGAAAAAGGAGCTCAAATATACGCTGTTATTAGATCGGTAACCGATACCTGTGTCAAAAATGGAACTAACCTGCTTAATGCTTTTAAAACAATTGCTAATCTAGCACCTGAATAGTTACTAATCTAGTTTGATATGCCTGTAGATAATTACGTTTGGTTTTATCATTTAAATACGATGCTTTAATCAACGTTTCTATTTTTTCTGAGTTTGAGAGGAGTTTATTAAAAACGGCATCTTTTTGCTTTTTACTAATCTCGGCTTTTTCAGCAAGTAAGCTGAATTGAGTTCTAACCCTTCCTTTTGCAATATTTTTAGGCAATAATTTATCATCTAATGCAAAATCTGAATCTTCAATATGTATTCGAGTATTTAATAAATCATAGGCTGGACTCAATCTAAAATCTCCTAGAGGAGTTTCTATTAATGAGAAGTTCTTGAAATGAGCATCACCATTTGAGAACAGATAATTAAAAACAAGTAATGAAAAGAGCTTTGGAGCTTCCAATTTATAAGCAGG
>UOEL01000005.1_pt1 | contig 19768 bp, 15 predicted proteins | sample 1989351 | NCBI WGS metagenome assembly UOEL01 (sample SAMEA4712195, study PRJEB27164) | hydrothermal vent metagenome | biome: marine basaltic hydrothermal vent biome; feature: marine hydrothermal vent; material: mineral | place: Pacific Ocean | collected 2011-06-14/2011-07-23 | depth 1719 m
CTTTGGTTCTTTTTTGGACGGTTCCCATCACTGGAAGGGGGAATGGAACTGTTACGGCTGTTTTTAGGATTCTCGTATTTGGCCAAACGCCCCCGTAAATACCCAACCTCTTTTGTAAGGTCTTCGACCTTTTTCAGTAGTTTCGATATGAGCTCCTTATCGGTCAAGAAATTAATGGATTTCCAGAAAGATCCGACAATATCTGATAAGATCCAAATTTTATGCCTTATTTTTTGGTACTAACTAGTTACAAAATTTGTTTGTTTTATGTTTCGCCTAACTCAAAACGGCTTTCACTTTATCTGCCGCTTCTTGAAATTGAATGGCAGATTGCACTTCTAGTCCTGAATTGTCTATGATCTCTTTGGCGAGTTCTGCGTTGGTACCTTGAAGACGAACGATTATGGGTACATTCATCGCATCGCCCATATTCTTGTAGGCATCTACGATGCCCTGGGCAACACGATCACAACGTACAATACCACCGAATATGTTTACCAGAATGGCCTTGACCTCAGGATCCTTTAGAATAATACGAAAGGCTTCCTCTACCCTTTTGGCATCGGCCGTACCGCCAACATCCAAGAAATTGGCAGGTTCGCCACCGGCCATTTTTATCAGATCCATGGTGGCCATCGCCAGTCCTGCGCCGTTGACCATACAACCTACATTACCATCCAAATCAACATAGTTCAGCCCTAATTCAGAAGCTTCTACCTCAATAGGGTTTTCCTCTCGTAAATCGCGCATTTCGGCATATTCTTTTCTACGGAAAAGCGCATTGTCATCAATGGTCACCTTCGCATCAACGGCCATAATCTTATCATCAGAGGTTTTCAAGACCGGGTTGATCTCGAACATACTCGAATCACTTTCAACATAGGCCTTGTACAAAGAGGCTACAAATTTGGTCATTTCTTTAAAAGCCGTACCCGAAAGCCCTAAATTAAAAGCTATTTTCCTAGCCTGAAAAGGCAAAAGCCCTGTGGCCGGGTCAATTTCTTCTGTGAAGATCAACTCAGGTGTTTTATCGGCAACCTCTTCAATATCCATTCCACCCTCGGTAGAATACATGATCATATTTTTACTTGAAGCCCTGTTCAATAAAACGGACATATAAAACTCATTGGTCTCGCTATCGCCAGGATAATAGACATCTTCGGCAACCAATACCTGATGCACCTTTTTGCCCTCGGCAGAAGTCTGTGGGGTAATCAGGTTCATGCCTATGATCTGCCCTGAGATCTCTTCAACTTCTTTAAGGTTTTTGGCAAGCTTGACACCACCACCTTTACCTCTTCCGCCTGCATGCACCTGTGCTTTGATCACATGCCAGCCCGTACCGGTCTCCTCGGTCAATTTCTTTGCGGCCTCAACCGCTTCATTTGAATTTTGGGCTACGATGCCACGCTGAATGCGTACACCAAAACTGGCCAATATCTCTTTTCCTTGGTACTCGTGAAGATTCATATATAAAAGGTATAATAAGGTTCGAGTGCAAAAATAGGAAACCCGAGGGATTTACGCTAATGAAATGGAAAATAGACTGAAATGGTTTTTCAACCAGCCAGGGTAATCTTTATGCTGACGGCTTAACACAAGAATCATAACAAAATTAGTAATAGCCCTGAATATACCAAGTGTGTTTGTTTTAAGGTGATTCACTTCTCTTCAGCTAGATGTCATATATGTTAACCCTAATTTTTTGATATATTTGTTTATCCACAAGTTGCGAGTAGTGCTCCTGCGGTTGAGGTAATGCCCTGTTCAGTTATAAAGGCACGTAGATTGTTCGAATGGGGGTATCCATTGAGCGTTACCTGCAAACTGAAAAACAAATATTATGGGGAGAATGTTCATATATGGACTTATCGGACTTTTGACAGTCAAATGTTGGGGGCAAAAAATAGCAATTGAAAAATTGGAAAAAAATGTGGGGTTTAACCAAATTTTCTAAATACATGACAAAAAATAAACCACTCCTATGGACTAAAGTACCGTAAGTTTTTAAATCCAACTAAAGTTAGCAATACGCTGTGAGCAATACAAGAAACAACAGGCAACCACTGAACATTTTTTTACCTCTCATAAAATAAAGAACAAAACCGAAAACAAATATAAAAAATCTAAAACTACTATTATTTGGTTTGTAACCTTCCCCGTTTTAGAACACCGCTAAATTCGACAAACTATCATATATGAAACCCTTCAAAATCTAAAGGGTCGAAATTTTTGAAATCGCCGTTGAGCTTTATGGTCTTCTTGGTTCTATCAACTTCTTGCAAGACCGAAATGGTGATCAGCAAATGATTCTTTATAAATGACAGGCGTTCACTTTCTTTGGGCAGTTGCAACAATTCAAATTCCTGTTCAAAAGAGAGTCCCATTTTATGGGCCAGAACATAACTATTGAATTTCTCTAAAGAAACGGGGGTAAAAGGCATCGTCATAAGACCGTACAATTCTTCCAACAGATCTAATACTTCTTTTTTGGTTCTTTCGTTGGCATCGTTTACATTATCTAAAAACCGTATTTCGCCACCAGCATACAATTTTCCGTCCATTCCGTTATCAAAAGTAATCACCTTAAAAACTTGACGTGCGACACAGGTTACATCCATTTCACCGTTTTCATAAGCGTTGACGATTTCTACCAACTGCACCTCGGTTCCATAAGTGATACTATCATAAATGTATACCGGAATGCCAAAAGTTATGGCCTCATCACGGCAATCTTTGATCAGTTGTTTGTAACGCTCCTCAAAAATATGAAGGGGTACGGTCTCCCCAGGAAAAAAAATAGATTGTAAAGGAAACATCGGTAACTTCATGCGAACATTTTTTTAAAAATACAATTCCCGATACTTTTCACCAAGCAAATCTCAAAAATCAATTTGTTGTATTTATAACATTATGTTGTATTTTCACATTTTAACGTATTTTTTTTGCCATAACAACTGAGTGCGTTAGATTTGCCTTAAAACCACCTTTACTATGAAAAATACCGATCTGCTCAAAATTGCAAAAACCTATGGAGACCCGGTTTATGTTTACGACTCTGAAAAAATCATCGCTCAATTCGACAGATTGACCAAAGCCTTTGGTAAAGTCAAAAAATTGAAATTGAACTATGCAGCGAAAGCACTTTCAAACTTGGCCATATTAAGGTTGATGAATAGCTTGGGCAGCGGTCTTGACACGGTCTCGATCCAAGAAGTGCAATTAGGCCTTTTGGCAGGGTTCAAACCTGAAGATATCATCTTTACGCCCAACGGGGTCTCTTTAGAAGAAATTGAAGAAGCTTCAAAATTGGGGGTTCGTATCAATATCGATAACCTATCAATCTTAGAGCAATTTGGTAGCAAGCACCCTGATATACCCGTTTGTATTCGAATAAACCCGCATGTGATGGCGGGTGGCAATTCTAATATCTCGGTCGGCCATATCGACTCTAAATTTGGCATCAGCATTCATCAGATTCCGCATTTATTGCGAATCGTAGATCTGACCAATATGAACATCAATGGCATTCACATGCATACGGGTAGTGATATTTTAGATATCGATGTTTTTCTCTATGCTTCAGAAGTATTGTTCGAAACGGCCAAGAACTTTAAAAACCTGGATTTTATCGATTTCGGAAGCGGGTTTAAAGTACCTTATAAAGAGGGCGATATAGAGACCGATATAGAAGAGCTCGGCAAAAAACTAGGAACCCGTTTCAATGAATTTTGTAAAGAATACGGTAAAGAACTGACCTTGGCCTTTGAACCTGGTAAGTATTTGGTGAGTGAGGCCGGGTACTTTTTAGCCAAGGTAAACGTAGTAAAACAGACCACCTCAACGGTTTTCGCCAGTATCGACTCAGGGTTCAACCATTTGATTCGCCCCATGTTATACGGGGCATCGCATGCCATCGTCAATATATCAAACCCCAAGGGTAGAGAACGATATTATTCGGTAGTGGGCTATATATGCGAAACCGATACATTTGCAAGTAACCGTAGGATCAGCGAAATCTCTGAAGACGATATTCTTTGCTTTAAAAATGCAGGGGCATATTGCTTTACCATGGCCAGTAATTACAACTCAAGGTTACGGCCACCTGAAGTACTATGGCACCAAGGCAAAGCCATCTTGATCCGTGAGCGCGAAAACTTCGGTGATATTGTCAAAAACCAAGTCGATATTAAAGACCTTTTCGCGAATAATTAAGGAGAGGGCGCTAATAAAATAAAGATTGCAGATTTTCGTTAGCTTTGGTATAGTTATTGAACTAACCAAAGAACAAAATACCCGATGAAACAATTCTCCCCAAACAGGTTTAAGATAGTATGCCTTCTTTTTATTGGATTGATAGGATATACCGCAAGCGCGCAAGAAGTTACTTGGCTGTCATGGGATCAGGCTACTGAACTCGCCGAAACCGATAAAAGCCCAAAGAAATTATTCGTTGATGTCTACACCGATTGGTGCGGATGGTGCAAAAAGATGGATAAGGACACTTTTCAAAATAAAGAGGTAGCTGCTTATATGGAAAAGAATTTCTATATGGTAAAATTGGATGGAGAGGGAAAAGAACCCATTGAATACAAGGGAAAGACCTATAAATTTGTGGCCTCTGGCAGAAATGGTTATCATGAATTGGCCGCCTCTTTGATGCAGGGTAGAATGAGTTACCCTACCACGATTTTCTTAGATGAGGAAATGAACATGCTCTCACCCGTACCTGGTTACCAAAAACCAGAACCTTTTTTAAACATTGCCAAATACTTTGGTGATAACATCTACAAAGAAAAAGATTGGAAAGCTTATAGTGAAGGAAGCAAATAATCTTTTAGAGGTCAGTAGTTAACTACACATCAATTTCAATAGATAAATTACTGATTATTAATGATATGAAATTTTGTGATTTGCCCGTTCGAGCGCTCCCGTAGCATACTGCAGGTAAAACATATCTATAGCCGTAAAGAAAAAGGGAATATTATAGAGATACGGTTTCAGAAGTCTATTTTATTTGCCGCCTAAAGTAAAAAGCTGCCTGATCCCCTCTTTCCTGCTTGTTAAGTCTCTTCGCATGTCGTTTTCGTCTAACTTTTTTAATACCTTCTTGAATGGTTTTTAAAAATCCTTTTTGTTTTTGTTCAAAAAGAGGAATATCGTCAATATATCCTTCACTACCAGTAAATTGAAAATGAGTACTGTCACATTTCATTTTAAAAAAATCCAAACCTACAATTTCGGCAAGCTTTTGCATACTTTTTTTTGAATGAAGAAAAAAGTGCCTAGGTGCATCCAATTGTACCCAATTCGTTTTATAATGACCCCAAGCAAATGAAGAAACTGTTGGTATTCGTATGATACACACACCGTTTGGAGCCAACAAATTAAAAGCGCTCTTTAAATTCTCAACAGGGTCGGGTATATGCTCAAAAGAGTGATGAAATGTAATTACATCCCAAACATCAGACATGTCGTGAATGCTTGAGCTCTTGATATTTAATCCGTTAGGGTATGAAATATCATGCTCAAGATAAGGGTCACAGCCTAAAATATTTTGATAACCGACTTCTGCTAAAGGGTAAAGAAAATTTTGGCCGTTACCGCAACCTACATCTAAAATCCTGGTATTTTTTTGAACTTTCAGTTCCTTAAATAAATCATAATCTGGTTTACCGGTTATGTATCTCACTATTTTATGAAAAGGACTCGCATGATCAATTAGAGAAGCATACTTCAGGCATCTAATTGTGCCTTTAAGACCCTTGAATTTTTTTCCACTATAACTACCAAAACTGTAGTACTGTTCTGGATAATACCGAGACATATCTTCAGGAACGATGGCTATCTGCAAACAGTCACAATCGTTACATTGAAAATATTTGAATTCATCACGAAACCCAAACATCATTTCCTTGGCGCTATATTCGGTATTATTCTCTGAATTACCGCAAACTCTACATACCATAAGAGATTGTATCTTAAATTTTGTATTACCTACTATAATTCGGCGACTCTTTGGTAATCGTCACATCATGCGGATGGCTCTCGTTGATACCACTGGTAGTAATCTTGACAAACCTGCCCGTTTCTTGCAAGGTCGCTATATCTTTGGCGCCACAGTACCCCATACCGGCACGTATACCCCCAACAAACTGATGAATACTTTCATAAAGATCACCCTTATAAGGAACCCGTCCTACAATACCTTCGGGCACGAGTTTTTTGATATCGTCTTCCACATCTTGAAAGTAACGGTCTTTTGAGCCTTGTTTCATCGCCTCTACAGAACCCATTCCCCTGTACGATTTGAATTTTCTTCCTTCATAGATAATGGTCTCTCCGGGTGATTCTTTTGTGCCCGCCAAAAGCGAACCCAGCATCACGGTATCGGCCCCAGCGGCGATTGCTTTTGGAATATCGCCTGTATAACGAATTCCACCATCTGCAATTACAGGTACACCACTGCCCTTTATGGCAGCAGCAACCTCCAATACAGCTGAAAATTGTGGAAAACCAACTCCGGCAACAACCCGAGTCGTACATATCGAACCAGGGCCAATACCTACTTTTATCGCATCTGCACCAGCGGCCACTAAATATTTGGCAGCATCGCCAGTGGCAATATTACCGACGATCACTTCGAGCTTCGGAAACTTTTTCTTCACCCTTTTCAGCACATCTACCACATTTTTGGTATGCCCATGGGCTGTATCGATCACTACGGCATCAACGCCTGCATCGACCAAGGCTCCTGCCCTGTCGACCGCATCGGCCGTGATACCCAAAGCCGCTGCAACACGTAACCTACCATATTGGTCTTTATTTGCACTGGGTTTTTGAGTGAGTTTTGTAATATCGCGAAAAGTAATCAGTCCGACCAATTTATAGTCCTTGTCCACAACAGGTAATTTTTCAATCTTATGCTTCTGTAGAATAACCTCAGCCTGTTCTAGAGAGGTGCCCTCACTGACCGTTACCAAATTTTTTGAGGTCATTACTTCTTTAATGGGGCGTTCATTGTTTTTTTCGAAACGCAGATCACGATTGGTAACAATACCCAGTAATTTTCCTGTATCATCAACAATGGGTATTCCCCCAATACCATATTCCTTCATATTGGCCTTGGCATCTTTCACCTGTGAATTTAAAGGCAGTGTAACGGGATCCATGATCATACCGCTTTCGGCACGTTTTACCTTGCGGACTTTCATTGCCTGCTGCTCAATGGTCATATTCTTGTGCAGCACACCAATACCACCCTCTTGGGCCATGGCAATTGCCATTTTAGATTCGGTGACCGTATCCATGGCCGCCGAAACTATCGGAACGTTGATTGTAATGTTACGTGTGAATTTTGCTTGAATATTTACTTCTCGGGGAAGCACTTCTGAAAAAGCGGGAACTAAGAGTACGTCATCGTAAGTAAGACCTTCTCCAACAATTTTATCAAGGTGAGCCTGCATAGCAATTAAGGATTAATTGCAGGCAAATGTAGGGATTTTTTATTTGGATTTTTCTTTCTTGGGCAGAAGAAGCTTTAACAATTGGCACAGCACCAAAAAAGTTTAAATTATACCAATTAAACTTCAAAATGCCGTATAAATAAATGGAATTATTTCAAAAAATCCTCTGCAACTGCCTTCTATTCAAACGACTTCATTCGCTTATGAAAAAACCTTTCTTTAGTGACACCATGTACGGTATCATCTAATCAAAGTTTTATCTGCAACGTTGCGTAATAATTTCTGTTTGCCGAGGGAATGATGCCAGGCCCTGGATATCCTGTGGCGCGTCTTGTAAAATAATAATTATCCAATAGATTGTTTACACCAGCCTCCAATTTAAACATTTTATAGGTATAGGAGAGCGAAACATCAAGAATATCATAGGAGGGAATCTCACCAATTACACCACTTAGGTTACTTTCTACGGCATTCGATGCATCGGTAAACTGTTGCGAGAGGTAGGTGTACTGAATATTCGACAATAGGTTCTTGTAACCGAACCTGATACCTGTCTTGAAATTCAGCTTTGGCACAAACTCTACCTTATTGCCCTCAACACCGTTCTCTTGCGATTGGGTGTACTTTGAATCGATGATCGATGTATTGATAAAATAGTTGAAGCTATATGCATCGTTCTTTATCAACAGTTTGTTCAAGTTCAGATCAATTAAAGATTCCATACCGTACATTACCGCGTCACCTACATTGCCCCGCTCGGTCTTTACGCTGCCATCATCAAACGCCCGTTGAATCAATCCGATCCTATCGTTGTAGAATAGGCTAAAAACACCAATATCATACGATACGGTTCTTTTGTAATTACCCCGTAGTCCAAAATCTATGGTAAGTCCCTTTTCGTCATCAATATTTGGGTTTATGACAAAGGCCGGGTTAACAATACTGATGTCAGAAAAAGTTACCGATCTGTAGTTTTGAGATACATTACCATAAATTTCCATTGAAGTTGATGGCTTGAAACTGGCACCCAGCCCTAAAAGCACAAAGGATCGTTTTCTTATCTCGCTATCATTAATAGTTTCGTTTTGAATGGGGTTTCCAGCTCCATCTAAATTTATTCTTTTAAAAAAACCATCACTTTCTGTTTTAATATGTTCAAAACGAAAACCAGGTGTAATGGCCAACTTTTCACTAAGGTAAACGATGTTTTCACCAAAGACAGAAACATTTAAATTGGGATAGGTGTATTTGGATTGATTGGTGTAATTTGGAAAATCGACCAACTGAAAATCAAAATTGGCATCACTATCACTTGATCCTGGGCCTTGTTGGCTTGTGTTATTGGCATTGTAATATTTGGTCCCGATCAAGAAAGTGGCGTTTTTATCAAAGAGCTTGTATTTACTCAGTAAGCGTGCTTCGAATCCGAAATTGTTAAAATCTCCTTTTATGAGGTCTCTTTCGTTGCCCGAATCAATCTGGCCTACCCGATTGGTCCTGAACCCCAAAGCATTTCGAGCGGCGTTCAATCCGAAGAAATTAACGGTGAAATTAGTTTGCTCAGAAAACCTATGGGCCAGTTTAATATTGTACAACAACCAATTCACCTCAAACCAGTTTCTTTCCCTATTGCTCTGCAAGGGGTTTTCGTTGAACATTTGATCGGTCAGCCCGCCCGCTTGCCTTGCCAAATAGGTTAAATAGGTAACTTCGCCCGTAAGCTTTGTATTGTCGTTAAACCGATACCCAATATGGGCATAGGCGTTTTTTGATTCAAATGCGGAGTTGAGCCTAAAGCCATCCCCTTTTTTGTAGTTGAAAAAAGTATAGTAACTGATTTTTTTTTGCGTACCACCAATACTTGTGAAATTGGTATAGAGGCCATTGCTTCCGATGGTATTTCTAAAAACCAACTCAAAAGGCTTGTTGGCATTGGGGCTCTTCATTACAAAATTCACCAAGCCACCAAATTGGGTCCCGTACTGTAAAGATGCGGCACCCCTGATGATCTGCACTTCCTTTAAGGCCTCTGCGGCCGGCGTATAATAACTTTCAGGATAACCGAGAACATCGGCACTGATGTCGTAACCGTTTTGCCTAGTGTTGAAATTGGCAGTTCTGTTCGGGTCCAAGCCCCTTCCCCCAATATTGAGCTGTAGCCCTGCGTCATCGTTTTGGTAAATGTTCAGCCCTGCGACCTGACTGTATATTTGGCGCGCATTGTTCGATGCCAGATTGGCCATTGACTGATCGACCAGAACAACCTCGGTCTTTTTACCGGCATATATAGCGGTTTCCTCAATATCCTTTAGGTGCCTTAGCTCAAATATTTTTTCTTTTTGGGCCATAACCACTACTTCTGATAATTCTTGCAAAAGTGATTCCAATTTTCGATTTACCACCAAATCTTGGTTCAGATCGATTTGTTGCTCCGAAATTTTAAACTCATGTGCGTAAAACACGAGTATCATCTTTCCCTTTTCTGAGTAAAACTCATAATAGCCTTCTCTATTGGTGGTTGCCAATAGCCCTGATTCTTTCTCATAAATCTCAACGCTCTCTATCGGCAAATCGGTTTCAAGAGCAGTGACCACCCCAGATACTTTATTTTGGGCCACTGCGGAAATACCGAGCAGGCAAAAAATCGCCATTATTCTAAAGTCCTTTAATCTCATCATTGAATGGTAAGATCCAGTTCTTGTGTTCAAATGATTCTTTTTTTTGGTATAGATCCACCTCTGGGTCAATATAGGGCTGGCTCATTCTGCCATTCAAGGCTACGTGGCTATCAACAAAAACCTGAATGTTCTTATGACCTTGGCTCTTGAAATGATTTCCCAAATAATGGGCATACTCTAAAATAAAATCAGGCTGAAAGCTCATTTGCTTTTCTTGCAAAGGTGTTAAAAAATCAGTGTTGTCGACATAGAAATAGCTGCCGGTTTTGGCATCGACTATTTTAAAACTGGCATATCCCATTTTTTCCATAAGCATGACACGCCATGAAAAACGATAGCCTTCTTCGGTCCAAAACAGTTCGTTCGGGTATAGGGCATATCGAAAGGGAAACGCCAATTGCACCATAAAGAATACTGAAACAACAATTAATACCAATGAATTTGTTTTAGTTGGGTACTGCTCCAATACCCTGATGCTCTCCGTTCTTATCTTAAACAAGGAATTTACAATACCTCTTAAAAATGAAATGATCTTTTTATGAAAACCAGCATCAAAAAATATCAAGGTACTGATTATCATCACATAGGGAAACATGCCGATAGGAAATAAAATACGGGTGAAAATATGAAAGAACACCACTAGGGCAAAGGCGAACCATCTGGTTCTCTTGTACAGCAGTAAAAACGGAATGCTCAGATCATACACCATTCCCGACCAGCTCATAGTATGATGAAACCAATCTTGCTGCATGAGGGTTTCACCTAAAATGGGTAGATCGTACTTTGAGGGCAGCCATATTTTCAATGGCATTGCCCTTACTAACCAATCAGAGTTTATTTTTGCCAGACCTGCATAAAAATATACAATGCCCAATAATAACTTCACACTGTCCACAGTCCATTTCGGAATGGCTCTATAGGTCTTTTTTTTAAGAAATGAGTCTACGGAAAATGTGCTGCCGGCAGGCAGGAATATCATTAAAAAAGCCATCATACTTATAAAATAATAATGGTTCAAGTAGGTGGTCTTATCCATTAGTTCAATATAGGTAAAGCTAACAAAAAAGGTGATGATCGCCAATCTGTACTTAACGCCCAAAGCGACAAAAAAGGCAGAAAGCCCACAAACGAAAAACAGCAAATAGGTATATTCCCCCAACGGTTTTACCCACTCAAAGCCGTAGTAAGAAAAATGGAATTTTGGTTGAATATAAAGCGAATCGATCCATCCTTTAAGCCAGAACCTGATTATGCCATAGCACATCATCAGCCCAAAACCTATTCGAAACACCACCAAAGGTGCCGGATCTATGTTTTTGTTCAGGTATGGTGTTAAGCTGTAGTTCATTTATATATAAAAAGAGGCTGCTTCAATAAACAAGATAGCCTCTTTCACTATTCAAATTTGAGGTTTGTTAGTCACCATCTGCATCAACATAGTCAACACTTATATTGAAGGCCTGTAACATATCTACTTTCACCAAAACGACCACTTCTTGCAAGGCATCGAACGCTTGTGTCATTTTTATATTATCGGTATTGACCTGCTCATAAAAGCTATTATCCAATACATTTATTTTTTCTCGAGCAGCATCAAGTTTAGTATTGATCGAGGTTGCCAAATCAGATTTGTCCAAACTTTCTAGATATGATTTGAAGCCCTCTCCTGAAGCACTACTGCCGTAGTGCTTGCCATTAAAGGCATTTTGAACGGCCATTAGGGCTTCCAATATCAATTCTTTAGACACTTCTTTATGGTACAACGCTTCTACCTTTTCGGGTAGCGGAGTCATTGAATATATACCAGCAGGGATTCCTACTTTGTTCGCTCTCAATCCTTTTTCATAATAGAAAATATAATCGTTCACCAATTTATTGACAGCACTTGCCGCCGTATTGGTCGTACTCGCTATAAAAGCACTTCTGTACGCACCGATCCAATCATTCAAAACGGTTTCTGTCAAACTTTTCATTTGATCGACCACATCTGAAAGGTAGGTCTTGTATTTTGCGGCATCGCCATTGGTGGTATACTTCTCTAATATGGCTTCATCTGTACCTTCAACACCATAGAGTAAATAGTCTACCGCAGGGAAACCAACTGCGACAAAATTATTTACATGACCCAGATCGTAAGAGGCTGAAGATATATTACTCTCTATTTCAGTAACACTTGCCGGATAGGTGTTCATTTGAAACCCATATTGAATTTCTTCCGCTTTACCAATATTGAACATTTCAACATGTTGCCAAACCTTGTACGCATTTAACCAAGCGGTTCTAAGACCATCAAGGTTCGGTTGGTCAGGGGTTGCAATAAAATCATCTTTAGCGGCAACAAGGGCACTTAGTTTTGAACCTAGGTCCTGATAGGCCGGAATGATGGTATTATCTGCTAAATCAGTAAGCAGTGTACCCCTGTCAAAATTATCTCCGTTACCCACTGGGGGATCGTCTGTCTTGCCATTATCTGAACTACATGCAGCAGTAAAAACCGCTAGTGTCATTATTAAAAACTTCTTTATCATAATTGTTTTTTTTACAAAAAAGTAGTTGCTCTGTATTAAACACAGCGACTACCAATCTTCAAATCACTTAAAATAGGATCTTACATCGCTGCCTGGGCAACGGTAAACTCAAATTTTGCCGCAATTGTATCTGAAATTTGATCTAAAGTTGCTGGGGCTATATCCCAAAAACCATTTCCTTGTTCAGGAAGAAGTTGGTCGATAAACCCTTCGACTTCTACCTTAGTAAAGTATGGGGCATTACTGTCAGGTTTACGGGTAAACTGTAGGCTGTATATGAATCCGATAGCTTCAGACAAACGATAAAAGCCGTGTGCTTGGTCTACTGTTGTAGGAAACAAATCTGCCTTACCTGCCTGTAGGTAATTAACGGCTCTTAAAGCGATTGCCATAGAAATCTTTTCTTTGATTATTACAATTTGCTCATCGCGTAAGGCATAATCCTTGCCAACTATTGCAGCCCTGCCCAATTTGAGAGCTGTATATACTTCGTTTGGTAGATCAGGAAACCCGTTATCGGCCGCTCTTTTTACATATTTGTTCAAAAAATCATCGGCACTATCATCTGATGGTACTGCTGGATCTGCTTCGTTGCCATATAGGTAACCATAGCCTTCATCCCACTTATGCTCCATCAATGTATAATCTTTACCTTCTTCAAGAACGTCATTGTCATTGTTTGCCCTATTGTCACCAGCATCAAGAACAGCGGTACTCATATAGTTGTTAAGAAACTGATCCATCATCAAAGCGCCTATCAGACCTTTGGTAACTGCTTGGTCGTACTCCAGCCCTTTGGCATTAATATAACGTGTTTTTCCATCAAGTTGATCCAATCCTCCAGCAACACCGGCCGATGCGGTCATATCCCAATTCGGAAAAACCTCTGAAACCTGCAAATTTATTAAATCATCAAAATACTTTTTAATAGCCATTGCATCTGTTGTGTTGGCCGAAAAATAATCAATTGAGGCGGCAACTTTGCTACGAATACTTTTGCCCGAAGCGTTTAAATCGGCATCTTCAAAATCAGCATTCCCCTCTTCATGGGCGAACATGCCATCAAGTTGCATTTCGGTCAAGCTGTTGTCTTTTAGGGCAGACCCCAATTCTTTTGCCATTTTAATTCGTGTGGTCTGCCCTCCAAAGCTTACGTTTGAATTTCCGTTTCTCTCAAAAGCATATGTTGCGGGAGCCGTAATCACTACCGGACCATCTACTTTTGGCGGTTTTACGTCGTCGTCATTTGAACATGAGGTAAATATCAAAGCCGACAATGCGGCAAAACCTAAAACAATTTTTTTCATTTATTCTTATTTAGATTTATTTTAAATAATGGTGCAAACATACATCAAGAAATCGAAATATCAAACTTTATTTAAAATAAATCTAAATAAGAATAGTACCTTAACTGTTTAAGAGAAAAAAAGGGGTTAGTATTACAACTATTGATAGTCATAAAATAGCGCTGTAGCTTTGTTGTGCGCTGCCTCAAAGACCATCCAATTTACATTGGTATCGACCTTTTTTGAAGTAAAGTAAGAAAGCATTTTTTCAGTGGGCATATTGCCCGTTAGCTCATCTTTTGCCATGGGGCAACCGCCGAAACCTTGTATCGCGCCATCAAACCTTCGGCAACCTGCATTGTAGGCGGCATCAACTTTTTCATGCCATTTGGCTGGTGTGGTGTGCAAATGTGCGCCGAACTCGATATTCGGGTATTTGGGTATCAGATTGGAAAAAAGATGTTTGATTATTTCTGGGGTGGAAGTGCCCACGGTGTCAGAAAGGGACAAGATCTCAACACCCATTGCAGCCAACTTTTCTGTCCACTCCCCCACTATTTCCACATTCCATGGATCGCCATAGGGGTTTCCAAATCCCATAGAAATATAGGTAACCACTTTTTTGTTGGACGAATCGGCAAGGTTTAAAATCTCTTGTAGAATATCTACGGATTCACCGATTGTTTTATGTGTATTCCGCATTTGAAAGTTTTCAGAAATAGAAAACGGATAGCCCAAGTAATCGATTTCATCATGTTTACAGGCATCATTGGCACCCCTAACGTTGGCTACAATGGCCAACAGTTTACTTTTTGTGCCAGACAGGTTCAACTGCGAAAGTACTTCAGCGGTATCGGCCATTTGCGGAATGGCCTTGGGCGACACAAAACTACCGAAGTCAATGGTGTCAAAACCACATTGCAACAGAGACTGAATGTATATTACCTTTTCTTTGGTGGGAATAAAGGTTTTAATGCCTTGCATGGCATCCCTCGGACATTCTATGATTTTTACTTTTTCCGACATCCATTTATAAATCGCTATGGTAAAATTACCATTAATTATCTGATAACATGAGGTAAACGGCAATGGCAATAAAAACGGCGATCTGTAGCCATTTCAGAAAAACACCAATAGTGGAACTTTTGGTCAAGTAATTTGAAATTGCCCCTGAAAGAACAGCTATCGAGCCAAAAACAATGGTTGAAACAATAATAAACAGAAACCCAAGAACATAAAATTGAAGTACGTTACTTATTGAGTCACTAAAAAGAAACCCAGGAAAAAAGGCTAAAAAAAAGATGGTCACCTTCGGGTTGAGCACGTTCATGATAAACCCCTCTTTAAACAACTTGATCAGACTTTTCTTTGCAACATCTTTTTTTGACAAACTTATAGCAGTGTCGCTCTTAAAAACCCGATATGCTAAAAAGACCAAGTAAGCGGCCCCAAATAATTTGATCGCAAAAAACAGCGTTTCACTTTCCTTGATAAGAGCCGACACGCCAAAAGCAAGTAAGGTCGTGTGTACCAAACAACCGGCCATTAGGCCTGCAACGGTAGCAAGACCATGTTTTTTTCCGTTGGTAACGCCTTGCGTGAGCACATAAATATTATCAGGACCCGGAGAAATCGCAAGTGCTGCAGTAGCAAGCATAAAGGTGTAAAGAATTTCGTAATTCACGGTGAGTAATCGTTTGAGATATGAAAAATACAAATCTTGGAAGGAATAAAGTCCATTTTTATATCTTACAAAAAAATAACCGAATGAAAACAAAAAGCCTTTTCTTTATTCTATTTGTATCGTTTGTCTCGTTAAGCTTTGTTACGTATACTTGGAATTTTAAAACAAAAGAAGGAAATACCAAAACCGTTATGCAACAAGACAGCGTACTACGCCGCATAGTGCTTTTCAAGTTCAAGGAAGGAACTTCAGTAGAAAACATAAAAAAGGTAGAAGAAGCTTTTAGTGAATTACCTTCTAAAATACAACAAATAGCTTCTTATGAATGGGGTTTAAATAACAGTCCCGAAGGTTTGGAAAAGGGGTTTGCCCATTGTTTTCTCTTGACCTTTAAAAGTGAGGAAGACCGAGCCGCTTATCTACCACACCCTGACCCAAAGCTTTTGGCAATGTACTAAAACCTCATTTGGATGATATATTGTGGACTATTGGGTGAAATAAAAATTCAAGCTTGCCTGCCGTAGGCACGGTTCAAAACCTGCCGAACTACGCTTGCTTTTTTAGGATTGCCTTATTTATTTTTCGCACTAAGGCTGGCCCTTCATAAATAAAGCCCGTGTACAATTGAACGAGGTCGGCACCAGCGGCTAATTTTTCTAAGGCATCCTCAGATGAATGTATACCCCCTACGCCTATAATAGGAAAAGCCTTGTTGCTTTTTTCTGCCAAAAACCGAATGGCCTCTGTGCTTCTTTTGGCCAAAGGTTTACCGCTTAAACCGCCTTGCTCTTCTGTATAGACCAAGTCAGATTTTAGATTATCGCGACCAATGGTAGTGTTCGTGGCTATTACCCCATCGATTTTTGTGCTTTCGACAATTTCTATGATATCGATCAATTGGTCATCGGTCAAATCTGGCGCGATTTTTAATAGAATGGGACGTTCCGCAATAGAATTTTTAAGGGCCAATTTCGTGTTCGCTTTCTTCAGTTCTCTCATTAATTCGGTCAAAGGCTTCTTGTCTTGAAGTTCTCGAAGACCTGGTGTGTTGGGCGAGCTTACATTTATAGCAAAATAGTCTACATGTTCAAAAAGCGCATCAAAACAAATAAGATAATCTTTGGTAGCCTCTTCATTGGGTGTGACCTTGTTCTTTCCGATATTACCACCGATCAAAACCTTGTGTTTTTTTTTCAATCGATCTACAGCGTCAAAAACACCCTTATTGTTAAAGCCCATACGATTGATTATGGCCTCATCAGGTTTCAACCGAAACAATCTCTTTTTCGGGTTTCCCTTTTGCGGTTTGGGGGTCAAGGTGCCTATTTCGATAAAACCAAAGCCGAAATCGGAAAATTCGTTGTACATCTTGGCGTCTTTATCAAAACCAGCTGCCAAACCAACAGGGTTTTTAAATTTCAACCCAAAAACCTCTCGTTCCAAGCGCTTATCTTTTACGATATAAAGAGATCTGAAAAGAGCCGAAAAACCAATAGTGCAAAAAATACGCATTATAGAGAAAGTAAAGTGATGTGCCTTTTCCGCATCAAGTAGAAAAAGAAGGGGGCGGAGAAGATTTTTGTACATGATTTGCAACGTGGTTTTTGCAAAAATACAAACTCAACCTGAGTATTTCTCTTATCTCGTGCTATTTCTTCAAGGTAGTTGGGTGAAAATCTATTCAGGATCCACAACGCTGTCTTTCTGAATATCAGGAACGACTGTTGTATTGATTTCAATAGGTGTTCTAATAGCATCATAGCAGAGGGCTAGATACCGATCATATTGTCTTTCATTAAAGACCGACAATAAATTTTTATCGGCATTCTTTGATGCGTTTACGATTTTCTGTTGTATGGCTTTATATTTATCGGCTAGTGTAGCAAGTTCTTCTTGTGTACTTTGCGGATGTTCTGCGAAGAGTTTTTCAATAGCATCTTCAAGACCCTTGGTCTCTATTTGCAACTCGGCGGACCATGCCTGCATTTGGTTAATTTGAGCTTTGTTCAACTGAAATACACTGATAAGGGTTTTGGTGTTTTCACCACCAATATTTAAAGTGCAGTCTTGGGCATTTCCTCCATAAAAAACAAATAAAAGCAGCAGCACCGAAACGTAAATTTTGTAATACATCCATTTAATTTAAAGAGCTCGTTTAAAGCGAGATAACTAATAAACAGAATTTTATCAAAAAAATTATAATCATGACGTACAAAAAAAGGGAAGATCGTTGGCTATACGACCTTCCCTTTCAAACTAACTCAAACTATATTTTTAACTTACTTTAGGCTAAAGCTTACCCTAGCGAACAAAAATCGCCCAGCAATGCCAAATTGTTGTGCTCTTCTAGACCAATCAAAACGACCACCACTTCTGTTTTCAAAAGCATCTTCGGCCCTATCAGGATAAACATCCAATAAGTTATTTGCACCAATGGTAAACGTAAGTGCATCAGTAGCTTTATACCCTATTGACAAATCAGTAACTATTTTAGTGCCGAATACTTGTTGATTAGCAATGATTGTTGTTGCCTCGGTCACTTCTCCGAAATAAACATTTCGTAAGAAGAATACGAATTTATCAGAAGTAAGGCTATTTGAAAGGTTGACCTTCATTCTTGGCACAGCTTCTTCTAAATATACCCTACTATCTTCAGGGAAATAAGTACCGACCTTATCAGCCCTCGTAAGGAGTTCTGATGCGTTGATATCTCCAACTCTTCTAGTGCTTGAAAAAGTACCTGCTAAATCGTTTTTCAATTTCCAAGTATCACTTAGGTTTGCTTTATGTGTAATCACCACATCAACCCCTTGCGATCTTGTATCAATGGCATTAGCAAAGAAAGAAGCTTTTGAAGCATTCGCTTGTTGCAAAATATTAAACAGTTCTAACTGAGTACCTGAATAAACAGGATTGTTATTGGCATCAACAACAACATTGCCACTGCCGTCTGTATCAGCGGTTGGTCCAAACTGACCTGTATACACCACACGGTCATCAATATTAACCATATACCCGTCAATTGTAATTGTCAAATTGGCATTCGGTATTTTAGCCGTGAAGCCTAAACTAACACTGGTGGATGTTTCTTCTTTTAATTCAGGAATACCTAATAATTTAGCAGCTCGGCTGTCATTGGCAAACGTACCCACTTCTTGTGGATTCCCTAAATTATCAAAAATAGTTGATGTTGAGTTAAAATTAAGTTGGTGCAATGATGGGGCTCTAAAACCTGTATTTACTGCGCCACGAATATTTAAATTCTCAGTAACTTTAAACCGGCCTGCTAATTTAAAGTTAAGCGTAGAACCAAAATCACTGTAATTTTCAAATCTGGTGGCAAAACTCATCAATAATTTTTCAGAAAAGTCCGCTTCCAAATCAAAATACCCAGCGACACTACTTCGTCCTCTTGACAATTCATTTTTAGGGCCAAAACCTGGAAACACCTGAGAACCTCCTGGTCGTGAATTACCAAAGAAATCTTGTGAAGGTGATTGAGATCCTAAGGTTATTTGTTGTCCTTCTGCTGTGTATTTAGAATACGAAGCTGGTTCGCCCGCAACAATATCATAGTCCTCTACCCTATACTCCGCACCAAATGCAACGTTTAAACCGGACATTACATCATCAAAAAATTGAGTGACATCTAAGTTAGTGGTATTCTGGGCAAATGAAAATCCCCCCGCATCAAACACTGTGGGCGAGGCACTCTGTAAAGAAGCATTGAATGTATTGCCAATAGTATATAAGAATGTGTTTTTACCGTAGGTATTACTGAAATCAACACTCCAATCACCTATCGACCCTTTTATACCAACAGATAAAGATCTGTCTTTAATATTGGAGTTGATTTCAGGTAAAAATCCATTAATATATGCAGGGGTAAACGTTCTGCTTTGGTTTGGCAACCTGTAAAAACCTGCTGAATTACCAGTTCTTGAACTAAAACCTGCAAAAGAATACAGCTCGGTTCCGTCATCGTCTAATGGCAAAGAAAAATTAACGAACATACGACCACCTCTTAAAGCAGACTGCCCTACCCTCATATTATAATCGTTTCTTTGCTGGCCTCTTGCAGCTAATTCTGCTGTGGTGTTATCAATAGGCTTCACCCCATCAACCA
>UOEL01000155.1_pt1 | contig 19479 bp, 20 predicted proteins | sample 1989351 | NCBI WGS metagenome assembly UOEL01 (sample SAMEA4712195, study PRJEB27164) | hydrothermal vent metagenome | biome: marine basaltic hydrothermal vent biome; feature: marine hydrothermal vent; material: mineral | place: Pacific Ocean | collected 2011-06-14/2011-07-23 | depth 1719 m
CCCATGCGCAATACTTCGCGACCATTAGGGGGTACATCTCCACGCTCAAGAAAAACAGGGAAAAGGTACTCGATAATATCCAAAGGGCTTTTCTTGAAAATTCCTATCTGCCTCCAATATCCAACGGCTGAACTGTTACAGCAACAAGAGAAATACCTATAAATGATTGATTATCAAGTGATTGATTTAGAGGTGTTTTGATTATGGCAAATTGAATTTCCCGAAAAGCAAAATGGGTTGAGTATATTTCAAACTGTAATAGATTTTCTAATGCATAATGCGGGTCTAAGCTCCGCAAGGTGTGAAAGGCAGCTCTCGCCATGCGAAAAACGCTTCCCGAACTCGAAAAGTGAGAGGCTCTTGAATCTTTGCTCCATATATTATCCTTAAATTTACCCTGAATTAAGCATTTTCAAACTCTTTACAAAGTGCCTAAGTCAATAAAAGAATAATATCATGAAAAAACTACAATTCAGTATAATAACAATCGTATTGTTCTTATTTAATGCCTGCGAAACACAAACTCAAAAAAAAGAAGTTCAAAAAATTGAAACCCCAGCAGAAGAACTAATCAATAAAATTGAAATTCACGATTTAGAAATTTTAGAAATAGAGAATTGCGAATATATATTTTATAAGAAAAGCCCAAACACAAATAGAGGATTTGGATTTATGGCCCATAAAGGAAATTGCAAAAACCCAATCCATTATTATAGTAGAAGTAGGAAAGATCATTAAATAACAAAAATGAACGAAAGGAAAACAACAAATACACTTTTATTGATAATTGTATTGCCAATAATTTTTTATGTACTAAAAATATTGTCGTTTATTTTTGTGCCGCTGGTATTTTCAATGTTCATTGCATTATTGTTTTTACCTTTAATGCGCTGGTTAAAGAAGAAAAAAATTCCAAATCCCTTAAGTGTTTTTATAGTAATCTTAATTCTTGGAGGGGTATTAAGAATAGTAGGAAAATTAATTCAGCTTTCAAGTAAAGAAATAGTATCCACTAAAGATATATTTTTTGAAAAGGCAACTACAAAGATTGAAATATTACTTACATCAATAGAAGAGTTTTTTGGACTAAAACACCTTGAAGGAGGTAATGTTTTAATTCATTTTTTCCAGAAAGATAATATTGCTCAAAACTTTAGTTCAACTGTAGATTTTGTTGGCGATACACTTTCAATGACATTAATGACAGCATTTTTTGTTGTTTTATGGCTCGGAGAATCCATAAATTTTCATAAAGTGCTGAGTAATACGGTACTTAAACAAAAATATGCTTCTGTAAAGACATTTATGAAGATTGAAAATGACCTAATTAAGTTTATAAAAGTAAAGTTTATAATAAGCTTGTTTACGGGTATTGGTATTGGTCTGGCATGTCATTTTTTTGAAGTTAGCTTTCCTATTTTTTGGGGGTTATTTGCCTTCATAATTAATTTTATACAAATGATAGGCTCCTTTATTTCTGTCATTTCATTAGCATTATTCGCTTTTGTTGCTATGGAGCCAACTAGCACACTCTTCTTTTTTGTCTTATCAATAACCTTAGTTCAGGTTTTATTTGGGGGTATATTAGAACCTGTTTTTATGGGAAAATCATTTTCTGTCAATATAATAACCATCTTGGTAATGTTGATGTTTTGGGGCTATATTTGGGGAGTGCCAGGCATGATAATGTCTATACCAATTACTGTATTTCTTAAGATTATTTTAGAACAATTTCCCAAAACTCAGGTTATTGCAAATTTAATGTCTGTGACTAACGCTAAGGTTACAGATTAAAATAATGTGCTTTGCACAGACCTAAAAATTCAATAAATGAACTGGGAAAAACTACTCTCTTTAAAACGCCACGGCGATACCCATAAAAGATTGCGAAAAGAACAAGACGAGACCCGTTTGGGGTTTGAGGTCGATTATGACCGTATCATCTTTTCATCGGCTTTTCGCAGTTTGCAAGACAAGACACAAGTGATACCACTTTCAAAGACCGATTTTGTACATACCCGGCTTACTCATAGTCTTGAAGTTTCGGTCGTAGGTAGAAGTTTAGGCAGGATCGCAGGAAAAAAAATCTTAGAAAAACACCCTCATTTACAAGAGGTACATGGGTATAGGTTCAATGATTTTGGGGCGATAGTTGCTGCAGCTTCCTTGGCGCACGATATAGGCAATCCGCCTTTTGGCCATAGTGGTGAAAAGGCGATAGGGGAATATTTCAAGAGTGGCAACGGACAAAAATATCAATCGGTCTTATCTAAAAAGGAATTTCAAGATATTATTGATTTTGAAGGTAATGCCAACGGCTTTAAACTACTGACCGAAACGAGAAAAGGTGTTGATGGCGGACTCCGATTAAGCCATGCCACTTTAGGGGCATTTATGAAATATCCGAAGGAATCCATCCCCAAAAAACCAACAAAGCATATTGCCGATAAGAAATTCGGGTTTTTCCAATCTGAGAAAAACACGTTTCAAGATGTTGCCAATGAATTGGGGTTGATACAGACTAGAAAGGGTGACGATATTAGTTTCTCAAGACACCCATTGACTTTTTTGGTAGAAGCGGCCGATGATATTTGCTATACCATCATAGATTTTGAAGATGGAATCAATTTAGGCCTGATCTCAGAAGATTATGCGTTAGAGTATTTAATCAAATTGGTAAAGGACAGAATCAATACCAAAAAATACAATTCGCTAGCGTATAGGGAAGATCGGTTGAGCTATCTAAGGGCACTTGCCATAAATACATTGATCAGCGATGCCATTGAAGTTTTTGCCAACAATGAAAAAGCCATACTGAACGGAACTTTTGAGGTTTCCTTAATGGATAAAAGCAAATACGCCGCCCAAATAACCGATATCATCTCATTGAGCATAGATAAGATTTACCGATCGCAAGAAGTGGTTGAAAAAGAGATCGCAGGGTATAAGATTATTTTTGATATTTTAGACGTTTATATTACGGCTTTGGTTCATGAAAAAGAAGGCAGTGCCACTAATTATAACAAGTTGATGCTGCAGACACTACCAGAATTTTATCAGCGAACAGATATTTCGCTTTATAATATTCTATTGAACGCTTGCTGTTATGTCGCCAGTCTTTCAGATAGTACGGCGGTACATATTCACAATAAGATCATGGGGAGATCGCTATAGCTTGCCAGTGAAGAAAATTAAGACCCTATAAAGTGTAAAAAATTAAATATTGGTTAAATCCGCACTATAATTCGTACAAATAAAACAGACAACGTATCTTGGGTGTCAAGATTAACAATCAAGCACCACTAATAATGATCAATACAACAAAACACTTAAAAACCATGGGGGTGCATTGCTACTTTTGGCAGTAACATCATGCCAAAAGAGGCAATACAACTGACGCCACAAGCATCGGCCATGGCAGAAGAACAAGGCGTAGAGCCCAATGAAATGGAGCTGGGCGAACAGTTAGAAAACCCTTATTCGGGAGAGAACTATACGCAATTCTAAAAAGGTCTCGACTTTAGTTTATCTTGAGCGAACCTTGCCTGCCGGCAGGCAGGGACGAAAGGCTCGACCTGACATTATAGTACTTAAACAAATATTTAAGCATGAAACCATCTACTGACCTCTAAAAAGATAAATTCCTATCAATGCCTCGTGGGCTTGCCCCGAGGTAGTTTACTTCTTGTACTGATAACGACGACGAAGAAACTGTTGTCGATACCGCCTTAGAGAGAAAACGGGCACTCACTAATGCAAGCTGTTTTTGTTTTTTTGGCAACGATTTCGATTTTAGTCAGCATAAACTCGATTTTGATACTAAGAAACGTAAGTTGACCATTGATAACTCTGAGAATGTCCTATTCATACGTTCTTCGGGAACCTATGATTTTACGCTAAAGAAGAATATGATTACCATTAACGGCAATTTGAAATACACCTATGAGGTAAAGGGGAGTACATTGGCACTTTCTTTTCTCGACAACCCTGATATTGCCGATGATGAGATTACCTTGATCTACACTAAAAACCAGGAAAATATTCTTGCCTAGAGCACCATCAAATTGCACCCTCGCACATCAGAATTATCAAAGCGGCCCAACACTTCGAAATGGCCATTGGCATATATTTTGCCCAGATCTTGTGTGGCAATGAAAGAACAAGAGTGAAAATTGGCAAGATCAATGATATTTATACCTCCGGTCTTTTCGACTTCTGAAAAACACATTGGGTCTTCAGGATCCCGTATCAAAACCTTCATCCATGGGGGAGGCTCGAAAAGGCCATTGCCATACGAATAGGCTTGTGATAATAGCTCGGTCATACCATATTCTGAATGGATCTTTGACACTCTGAATCCTTTTTTTAGTTTGGCGTGCAGTTCTTTGCGGATCATTTCTTTTCTTCTACCTTTCATTCCGCCTGTTTCCATCACGATCGTGTTTTTCAGTTGCAGGTCATTCTTCTCAATAAAATCCAGCAAGGCAAAAGAGACACCTATGAGAATGATCTTTGTTCCGGCAGCATCTAACTGAACTAATTTGTCTTTGAGAGCGGTAAATCCATCCATATAAAAACCACTATCTGCATGGCCACTTTTATTGATAAGGTCGTTTACCATATAGATCAAAGAAGAGCCTTTTCGTTCTAGGTAAGAGGGTAGCAATGCCAAAATACAATACTGCTCGATCTTGCCATAAAAATGTTCAAAGGCGGTCAGGTAGCTCTGTTCATAAAGGGCAATGTCGGCAACATAATGTGTGCTGGTTTTACTTCCGGTGGTGCCACTGCTTGTAAATAGGGTTTGCTGGTTTTGGTTGCCACAAACCACTTGTTTTGATTTGAAAAATTCGATGGGTAAAAAGGGAATATCGGAAAGTTGACCAACGTTGGTTTTGGTTTTTTCTAAATGCGAACAGAATTCTTGGTATACGGGATTGTTTTGAAATTGGAACTCGAATATTTCCAATGCCCTGCACTCAAATTCCTTTTGGGTTTTTATGGTGAATATCGATGCCGTGTTCATGATTTGCCCTATGGCGTAAAAGTACGCATACCCTTGCTGTTTTGAAATAAAAAAAGCCCCTGCCCAAGGGGCTTTCTATTTTGTTGGTTTGAGTATGCCTTATTTCACGACCAGTTTACGGGTCATGGTTTCGCTGCCTTCTATTACCTGTAGTATGTATACACCAGCTACCAGTTTTGAGACATTCAATGATTTGTCAAAAATTCTATCGGTCAATACGATTTTTCCAAAAACATCGTAAACAACGATTTCTTTGGTCGCATTGTTTGTCGTGGTAATATAGACCACGTCATTAATAGCCGGATTCGGATATAACTTAAGCGTTGATTGGGCTTTTGTTGAGGAGGTGTCGTTATTTGGCATTTCTTGTCCGTAGGCAGAAAGCGACAACAACAGCAACAAGCCGAAGTAGCATTTTTTCATAGGTTATTGATTTGGGATCAACACCGTTAAAGATAGTGAAAGTAATTATCTACACCTGCAAAATGTTGAGAAACTCGATATATTGTAGGTGAATGGATTTTGCGTTACTGTTTGTCGGTTATTTTCGCATATCAACGGAAGCCCAAAATCAAACAAAGGATATAAAAGGAATGAAAAGCACTACTTGACAATCAATTTTCTAGTTGCTACTTTGTTGTTCTCGTAAACACGTAGTATGTATACACCAGCATCCAATTCTGAGATATTCAGTTCAGAACCCAAAATGGCGGTTTCCAAAACCTGTGTGCCCAAAACATCAAAAACCAAGATTTTTTTCGGAGCATTATCGGTAGTGCTTATATAAACTTTGCCATTGGTAGCAGGGTTTGGATAGAGTTTAAACCCGTCAATATCTCTATCGGCTTTGGTATTTTGACCATAGCTAAAAGAGACAAATAAGAAAAAAGTCAGTAGGTACAAGTGCTTCATATGGGGTTATTTGCAAATAGTATACCACAAATATAGTGATTACCGATGCTTCGGGCTCAAGCTAATCTAAGTAATATGGCAAAAAATCGATGAAATGCACGAATTTAAAGAAAGAAGAGAGGTAATTCACACAAATTCTTCATTTTAAACTGTATGCGATGCACACTATGTTACCATTATGTTAGCTATTTAAGGTGTATGTTAATTATACCTCGCTACATTAAATCAATGTTAAGGGCAAATTAGGGTAACAGTATTATCTTTACATTTGACGATAATTCAAATTTGGGATTCGATGAAAAAGAAAGATATTAAAATACTTTTGGTAGATGACGAACCTGATATTTTAGAGATTTTAAGTTATAATTTATCGGCTGCGGGCTACACTGTTTTTACAGCTTCAAATGGGGTTGAGGGTGTTGCCAAGGCAAAGAAAAAAATGCCACATTTGATTATCTTGGATTTAATGATGCCTGAAATGGATGGCATTGAGGTATGTGAGATCATTCGAAAAACCAACGGACTTGAAAATACGATAATTACTTTTTTGACGGCAAGGGGCGAAGATTATTCACAAGTAGCCGGTTTTGACGCTGGTGCAGATGACTATATTACCAAACCCATCAAACCAAAGGTATTGGTCAGTAAAGTGAAAGCACTATTGCGACGATTAAAAAACAATGAGGAGGCACATGAAGATATTGTGACCGTAGGCAATATTGTAATCGACCGCGAGGAATATAAGATCGTAAACAACGGTAAAGAACTCATACTGCCCCGCAAAGAGTTTGAATTATTGTCTTTATTGACATCTAAACCGAATAAAGTGTTCAAAAGAGAGGTTATTTTAAATCGGGTTTGGGGCAATGAAGTGGTCGTAGGGGGACGAACCATAGACGTACATATTAGAAAACTTCGTGAAAAACTGGGTGAAGATCATTTTAAGACCGTAAAAGGTGTTGGTTATAAATTTGTTCTTTAACTTCAAAATGTTGTATAAAATTTGTTTCTTGTCAGTGTTTCATTGCTAGTAAGGAGTTTTCTTCAACTAATGGCGATTTAAAGATTGTCAAGATTGGTCGTTGTAAGTTTTCAGCACTGAATTCACACCAATCTTTTTAACTTGCCGTTTTAAAATCGAGTTGGCACAATGGCCATACATCTAAAAAAATCATATAAGTTCGCTTTTCGGTCAGCACTGTTCATTGCTGTGGTACTTACTTCATCATTGGGCTTTTTTCTTTGGTACAAAAGCATTTTTGACTGGATTTTTATTGTCATTTTTGCGCTGACCTCTTTTGGCATTTCTCTTTTTATCGTTCAGTTACGAATAGAGAAGTTCATTTACAGAAGAATAAAAAGAATATATGATGATGTCTCTTTGTTGGAGTCGAGTTCTTTGACATCGCGTACCATTTCTACCGACATGGGCACTTTGACCCAAGAAATCGAAAAATTTGCCCAAGACAAAAAAATAGAGATCGATACCCTAAAGATTCGAGAAGAATACCGGAAAGATTTTTTGGGCAATGTTTCCCATGAATTGAAAACACCGTTGTTTACGGTTCAAGGCTATATCGAAACTTTACTCGATGGGGCTTTAGACGATAAAAAAGTTCGTAAAAAATACCTCCAAAGTGCGAATAAGGCCGTAGAAAGACTTATCTACATCGTAAAGGACCTTGATTTGATCACCAAGTTGGAAGCAGGCGAGTTGCAGGTGAATTGGGAAGTATTCGATATAGTCGAACTTATTAAAAATGTTTTTGAACTTTTAGAGATGAAGGCTGACAAACGCATAATTACCTTGACATTTGATGCCGAATACGAAACCCCTATTTTTGTTCGGGCAGATAGAGATAAAATACGTCAAGTAGTGACCAATCTGTTGGTCAATTCGATTAAATACGGACAAGAAAACGGCACTACCGAGATCAGTGTTGAAAACTTGATTCAGAACAAGGTGATCATTAGGGTCACTGATAACGGTGAGGGCATTCCCGAACAACACATCCCGCGACTTTTCGAACGTTTTTTTCGGGTAGACAAAAGTGGTAATCGAAGTCAAGGGGGGTCAGGTCTGGGGCTTGCTATCGTAAAACATATCATTGAGGCGCATGAAGAGCGTATTTATGTAGAAAGCGTTTTGGGCGTGGGCTCTGAATTCTCCTTTACGCTGGAAAAGTCAGATGAGGCCATAAGTTAAACAAGCTGTTCTTCACCTAAGATTTTCTTAGCTTTGCGGAGTATTAAATTTTGATGCTGGTGGGAAGTAAAAACAAACTCAAACGCTTTAAAGAGAACGAAACTTTTAAGAATGTGATTCAACCTACACGGGCTGAACTTGAAAGCGGCACCTATGCCATGAAAGGAAAATGGGGATCTCATTTTAAGAATGACAACCCCATTGTATTAGAGCTCGGCTGTGGAAAAGGGGAATATACCATTGAACTTGCAAAAAAAAATCACGATAAAAATTTTATCGGTATAGATATAAAAGGCGCCCGTTTTTGGCGAGGGGCCAAAACGGCCTTAGAAGATGGTCTTGACAATGTAGCCTTTCTGCGCACCCAAATTGAACTGATCGATACTATTTTTGCAGAAAATGAAGTATCGGAAATATGGATAACCTTTCCCGATCCGCAGATAAAATATAAGCGTACCAAACACCGTATGACCAATCAAAGATTTCTTGAAAAATATAAGAAAGTCTTAAAACCTGACGGGCTGGTGAACCTAAAGACCGATAGTGAATTCATGCACGGTTATACGTTAGGGCTATTGCACGGATTGGACTTAGAGATTATATATGCCAACCATGATGTATATAAGAACGAAGGCAGCCCGAAAGAAGTTCTTGAAATTCAGACTTTCTATGAAAATCAGTATCTTGAAAAGGGAAAACCAATAACATATATTCAATTTAGGATCAACTGAACAATGCAACACGTACTGTTACTTTTTTTTGCAACCTTCTCCGCGGCTTCGGCAGCTACCATTCCTCCTGGTTTGCTGAATATGAACGCAGCGAAAACCAGCGTAGAGAAAGGTAAGTCAAAAGGGGTTGTTTTTAGTTTGGGCGTTTCTAGCATGATTATGGTTCAAGCGTACATTGCCGTGCTCATATCGAAATTTCTATATAACAATCCTGATATTATCGACGTGCTATTGAAAATCGCATTACTTGTTTTTGCGCTCTTTGCGGTTTATTTTTTTATCAAGGCGAGACAGCCAAAAAAGAAAAATCGGAAAACGGTACAGGCAAGTAAACGCAATAGTTATTTGAAAGGATTTCTTTTGGCAGGGGTGAACCTATTGACCATACCATATTACAGCGGTCTCAATGCCATGTGGAACGCTTCAGGGTGGATAAAATTTGAGCCCACTGATATTCTCACATTTGTTCTAGCAGCGGGTTTGGGCACTTTTTCCGTTTTGTATCTTTATGTTTTCTATTTTAATAAATTAGAGACCAAGACCGACGGTTTTTCAAAGAATGCCAACTATATTTTGAGCGGATTAATGCTAGTGCTGTTTATCATAACTATTTTTCGATTGTTTTATTAAGAGGCTGTTTTGAAACATATCAATTATTTTTTTATGCTTCTTTTTAAGCATTGCCTGCCCGTCCGGCAGGCGGGTTTCGTTAAAATTTTGAACGATAACCCTGCTATCCTTAACCCCGAGGTCTCCGGGGCTGCCTCATCCTGCCCAAAAATAACCTATAATCCCGAAACTTCGGGACTAATCATACATTTCAAAACACTCTCTAAGATGAAACCAGAAAACAAGAATTTCTTTCAAAAAGTATATGAGGTTGCCGAAAAGATTCCTTATGGTAGGGTAACCTCTTATGGAGCAATTGCCAAATATTTGGGTGCCGCCCGTTCTGCCCGTATGGTAGGTTGGGCCATGAACGGTGCAGGTAGTTTAGAGAATGTTCCTGCGCATCGGGTGGTGAACAAAGCCGGCCTGCTCACTGGCAAACATCATTTTGATGGTACTAATCTAATGCAGCAGCTTTTGGAGAGCGAGGGTATTAAAGTGGTCGATAACCAGATAGTGGATCTTGAGAAACATTTTTGGGATCCTTTTAAAGAACTCGGCTAGGCCGATGATGTGAGCAATAGATCAATTAAAGGTCAACATAAAACGAGTGTTTTCCCTTGAGATTACGCTCACACTTCCCCCATGTAAGTGCATGATTTGTTTTGATAGGCTCAAACCTATTCCCGTTCCCGTATTTTTTGTGGTGAAGAAAGGCACGAAAATCTCGTCTATGAGTTCGGGCGGTATTCCTGGGCCGTTATCCCATACACTTATGAATTTCTTGCCTTGTTGGTTCGTTGCTGCCATTATTTTTATCGAGCCGTTCTTTTGGCCTTCCAAAGATTGAAATGCATTTTTGCTTAGGTTGATCAATATTTGCGATATCTGTTTTTCATCGATAAAAAGCTCCAGGCCGATAGGGTTTGCAATTACTTCGAATGTAATACCTGAATTTTTGTTTTCCTGAGTCATTAAAACTTTTATCCTATCCAATAATTTTTGGGCAGACACCAAGGTTTTATCGGGTTTTGGAAGGCTAAGAAAACTTCTGTACGATTGTACGAACTTCATAAGGTCACCCCCTTGATCTTTGATTACCTCTAAACCTTTTATCGTATTTTGAATATGTTCGTCATTGATCTCTTTCAAGGGCAAAATAGTATCATTGGTTTTATAGTATTTTAATATCGATTCTGAAATAGAGGTTATGGGCGTAATGGTATTCATTATTTCATGGGTCAGTACACGTATCAAACGTACCCATGAATCTGTTTCTTTTTCGTCGAGTTCTTGATGAATGTCTTGTGCGACCACTAGTAAAAGTTCTTCCTTGTTTAGTGTAGTGGTCGTTGATTTAAGGGCAATCTGTTTTTTTTCGCGCTCATTGGTCAGTTGTACTAGTTTACGCTCAAAGGGCTTTAAGTCAGAAAAAAGCTCGTATAATTTTGTATCGACCTGAGCGAGTTGTTTGATATGGTTCAAAGGCGTATAGTTCAATAACTCCTCAATTTTCGGATTGGCAAAAAGAATATGCCCTTTTTTATTGAAGGTCATGATGCCGATGTCGGCCTGTTTGATGATTTCTTGATAATACTGCTCTTGCGCCAGTTTTCTTATATGGATGTCCTGAATCATTACATTGAGCATATTAAGACTGTGATTGAGCTCTTTTAATGATTTTACACTTAGTTTTTCAGGAAACCGAAGGGTAAAATCCTCATTTTTTATGGCTTCGAAAAAATAAGCGATTTTGCGATTGGTATGGTTGACATAGTTGATCAATGAATAGGTCTGTAAAATCAATGTAGAAAGTAATAAGCCCGATATGATGTAATGATCTTTTGAATAGAAAAATGCCATAGCTACAGCCGTAATCGACAAAAGAACGATGCGTAGCACCAGTTGTAAATAAATATGTCTGCTTACCATATTAAAAGTTCAAAAAAATGTTTTTTTTACTGACTACTCATTTGTCCGTTTTCTTCATCTTATTGTAAAGGGTTTGTCTTGAAATACCCAATTGCTCTGCTGCTGCACTATAATTTCCGTTATTCTGATGCAAGGCTTTAGTTATCATGAGCAGTTCCATTTCTTCTAGGGTGTCTGGGCCATTTTCCACAGAGGTTATGGCATTCACATTCAACAGAAAATCAGCTGGTTTTAGCACGTTTCCTTCCGATAGGATTACGGCTCTTTCAATTGTATGTAACAGTTCACGAATATTACCGGGCCATTTGTAGGCCATTAATCTTTCTTGGGCCGCTTGGTTGATACGCAGACCCTGTTTGCCATATTTAGCGGTATATCTATTGAGGTAAAAATCGGCCAAGACCAAAACATCTTCATTGCGCTCTCTCAAAGGGGGCACTTCAATTCGTATGGTATTGATACGGTACAATAGATCTTCGCGAAAAAGTCCGTCAGCGACCATTTGATCCAAATTACAATTGGTGGCGCAGACCAAACGAATATCTACAGAAATAGGTTTGTTCGAACCCACCCGTACCACGACTTTATTCTGAATTGCGGATAGTAATTTCGCCTGTGTCTGAAGTGAAAGATTTCCTATTTCATCTAAAAACAAAGTGCCCCCGTTCGCTGCCTCGAACTTGCCTGCCCGATCTTCTTTGGCATCAGTGAAAGAACCTTTGGTATGGCCAAAAAGCTCACTTTCAAAAAGAGATTCTGAAATAGAACCCATATCCACCGCTATAAAAACCTCGTTTTTTCGCTCTGAAATACCATGAAGTTCACGGGCGATCAATTCTTTTCCCGTACCGTTTTCTCCAGTTACCAAAACATTCACGTTTGTTTTGGCCACTTTTCGTACCAAGTTCAATACAGAGGTAAGTGCTTTTGAGTTGCCTATGATATAGCTTTTGTTCTGATTGATAACCTGTTTTAAGCTACTTTCTTTCTGTTTTAGTTGATGAATTTCTTCTTGCGATTTCCACAACTCATAGGCCGTTTTTACCGTGACCAATAACTTTTCATTGTTCCAGGGTTTTAAGATAAAATCGGATGCGCCCTCTTTTAAGGCTTGTACCGCCAAGTCTACCGAACCATAGGCGGTCATCATAATGACCGAAATATGGGGTGCTTTCTTTTTTATTTCCCTGAGCCAGAAAAGGCCCTCGTTACCGGAATTTATTCCAGCAGAAAAATTCATATCCAATAAAACAATATCATAATCCTTTAAATTGGGGAAGGAAGAAATCTGATTGGGGTTTGAAATAGTATCTACGGTTTTATACTCGAACTGCAACAAGATCTCAAGGGCGCTTAGTACACTTTTATTATCGTCTATTACCAGAACTTTTGCATCGATCATACTCCTAACTTTTTAAGCTCCCCTCTTTAGATAAAGAGGGGAATGAATCCCGCGCCCTAGGGCGGGAGAAAGGGGAGATTGAAATCGCGAGTCCGTGTTATGTGGACAGACTCTCACCTAAAACGCTGGGGCCTGCGCTTTCAATCCCTCCGTCCAATAAATTGGACACCTCCCTTTATCCAAAGGGAGGAGCTTTTTTCACTCTTTCATTGTATTCTCCTGTATCTCCATCAATACCGATCTCAGATTATCGAAAACCATTTTATTTTCAAATCTTATGACCTTATAGCCTAAGCCATTTAAAAACATTGTTCTTTTCTCATCATACTCCATTGCAGTATGATTTTGATGTATCTGTCCGTCTAGTTCTACGATCAATTTTTCAGAAGCACAATAAAAATCGACAATATAATTTCCAATACTGTGCTGTTTTACAAACCTCTTTCCGTCAAGTTGTTTTGCCTTTAGATGTTTCCAAAGAAAGGCCTCTGCAGGGGTTAAGCTATTTCTTAATTCCTTTCGAAATTGAATCAACTTTTTTTTGTTATGAATCCTATCTCTCTTCAAATTTGTCATTTGATTAATCCGACTTTGATTAATCAGTATTGATATTTTTTCAATTCACTGAAAACAAAAGTCATACAGTCTTATGTCTACCGGTCTATTACCGTTTCTTTAATAAGCTCCCCTCTTTAGATAAAGAGGGGAATGAATCAAGCTTTAGCTTGAGAAAGGGGAGATTGAAATCTCAGGCCAGTGTAATTGGACGAACCAGCATCCAAAAATGCCAAGACCTGCGCTTTCAATCCCCGCCCGTACCTCGTCAGAATGGCTCTGTAGGGCTTGCGTTCGGGCGGGCCTCTGTCCAATAAATTGGACACCTCCCTTTATCCAAAGGGAGGAACTTTTTTGGTTTTTTCAAAAACCAACGTTTAAAACTACAATTTCAAACATCAATTTAATTAAAAGTGTCAAAAATTTTGACAATATCTGTATAATTATTTTACAGCATCTTCAAGCCAACACTCAAAAACAACATATAAACAATTGATTATCAGCAATGTAATTTCTTGGCACACCTATAGTATACCAATTGGCATACCAAGTATGAATATGACCCAAAAACTGAACATAGTTGCTTTACTTTTTTTCTTGGCAACGACAACGATTGTCGCCCAAGAAAAATGGACATTGGATGATTGCGTGACCTATGCCCTTGGCCATAATTTGCAGATGAACGATTTTAAGTATACGGAGCAGTCAGGTAGAGAAACATACCGACAATCGATACGAAACATGCTACCCAATATCAATGGATTTTCAAATTACAACATCCGTTTTGGGCGGTCTGTGGATCCCAATGACAATAGTATCGTAACCACTGATTTTTTCTCGAACAACTATTCTATTGAGGCCAATATGGATCTCTTTCAGGGGTTTCAAAAACTGAACACCATTAAGGCCTCTAAATTCTTGTACAAAGCGACCAAAGAAGAGGCCCAACACCAAAAATATTTATTGGCCTTTCGTGTTATGCAGGCGTTCTACGATATTCAATTTTATGAAGGATTATTGGCAATATCAACAGAACAGCAATCAGTATCACAGTCGAATTATGATTTGGTAAAAAAGCAGATCGAACTTGGTCTAAAAGCCAGGGCAGATCTATATGAGGCTGAATCTCTGTTGTTGACCGATAAGCTGAACGTTACCCAAAGTGAGAATAAATTGATTGCCGCCAAGCTGATTTTGATACAAGAAATGAACCTCGAGGGTGTGAGCGATATTTCAGTACAAACCGAGATAACCAAAAAGATACCATTTTCCAAATCCTCAGAATTACAATCAGATTCAATATTTGCCGAGGCTAAAAATTTCATTCCTTTGATAAAAGCACAAGAACTGCGAACCAAAGCCGCTAAAAAACAAGTGGCCGTTGCGCGGGGAGACCTTTACCCTTCCTTATCTTTATTTGGAGGATATGGCACCGGTTTTTTCGAGACCACAAGAGATAGCTTAGGAACGACCTTACCCTTTCGTGATCAATTTCGAGACAATACTTTTCAGTTTGTCGGGGTATCTTTAAGAGTTCCTATAAGTAATGGTTGGTCAGGCAGGTCAAAGGTAAAGCAGCAAAAAATAGAGTACCTGAGGGCGCAGAATAATTTAGACGTTCAAGAGCAAGAGCTATTCAAGGCCATACAGCTTTTGGTGCAAGAACATAGTGCCCTAGCGGTAGAATATGAGCAGAGTACGCAAAAAATGGAAGCACAAAACCTCGCCTTTGCTATTGCTCAAAAACGATATGAAAAAGGCCTGATAAATGCCTTAGAGCTTTTTACGGCCAAGAACCTGTTCGCAAGTGCCCAAAACGAAAACTTACAGGTACGTTTGCGGTCTGAGGTGAATAAAAGTACACTCGGTTTTTACAGGGGCTTGCCGGTATTTAATATTAATGACCCAGGCCAGTAAGGAGAAAACAAATAGCCCGAGGCTTGAAATGTGATTTGAAAGTAACTAAAGAGAAGGTTAAACAGAATTTGACAATACGATACATATTATGGACATTCAACTCGAAAAGAAAAAAGGATTAAGACCAAAACATTACGGCTATATAGCCATTGGCCTATTGGTTCTTTTTGTGGCATATCAGCTTTTGTTCGCAAATTCAGTGGTCACCTTTCGAACCGAGAAAGACAAACTATCGATAGCCGAGGTGACCCAAAGCAAGTTTGACGATTACATTACCATCAATGGCAACGTGGCGCCGATTGCAACAATTTTTATGGATGCTTACGAAGGTGGTCGTGTGAGTGAGAAATTAATCGAGGAAGGTGCCACCGTTAAAAAAGGAGACATCATTCTGAAATTAGAGAACATCAACCTCTACGAACAGATTTTGAACAGCGAAAGCAATTTGGCCCTAAAGCAAAACGATCTGCGCTCTACCAAGCTCAACTTCGATTCACGGCAAGTAGAAGGGCGAAAGTCGTTGGCGACTACAAGTTACGATCTGCAAAAGCTAAAACGTAATTTTGAACAGAACCAATCACTTTTTGATGATGAATTGATTTCAAAAGAAGACTATTTGATTTCAAAGGAAAATTATGAGCTTTCGCAGAAACAACATGAAATTGTAAAACTACAGACAGAGCAAGACGACAAGCTTAGAAAAACCTCGTTGACGGGCTTGGATACTGATTTGGCCCGTATGCGAAAAACCTTGGGCATGGTCTATCAACGTTTGGATCACTTGAACGTTCGGGCACCGGCAGATGGTCAATTGGGGTTTTTAGATGCCGAAATAGGCCAGAGTATTGCACAAGGTCAGCGTATAGGTCAGATTAATGTACTGACAGATTATAAAATAGAAGCCACTATCGACGAGCATTATATAGACCGTGTAATACGAGATTTGACCGCCATTCTAGAACGAAATAATTCGGAATATGGCCTACGGTTGCGAAAAGTGTACCCCGAAGTACGCAACGGAAAGTTCAAGGTAGACCTAGTGTTTACCGAAAAAAAACCTACGACAATAAGAAAAGGGCAGAGTTACAATATAAAATTACAATTGGGCGAATCATCAGATGCCCTTCTGTTGCCCAAGGGCAGTTTTTTCCAAAGTACGGGTGGTCAATGGATTTTTGTCGTAAACCCCAATGGGGGAGAGGCCATCAAAAGAATGATTCGAATAGGAAAACAAAATTCAAGATATTACGAAGTATTGGAAGGTCTTGAAGCAGGGGAAAAAGTGATAACGAGTAACTATGATAGTTTTGGGGATGCCGAGCGAATAGTGTTGAAGTAAAAAGCCCCCTCTAACTCCCCCACAAGGGGAGGACTCTTACTCGAACGCAGTCGAGATATCTTTAAAATAGCAACTAAAATCAAATAAATGATACAGATCCAAGATTTAAAAAAGAGCTTTAAGACCGAGGAGGTAGAAACCTTGGCATTGAACAAGGTAACCCTCAAAGTAGAAAGTGGGGAATTTGTGGCCATCATGGGACCATCCGGTTGTGGTAAATCTACTTTGTTGAACATCATCGGTATGTTGGACAACCCTACAGAGGGCAATTACCAATTTGCCGGTCATGAAGTAGCTGGTTTAAGAGAAAGTCAACGTACACAGCTGCGAAAGGGCAATCTGGGTTTTGTCTTTCAGAGTTTTAACCTGATTGACGAACTTACTGTTTATGAAAATGTAGAACTGCCCTTGATCTATATGAAGATGAACAAGACAGAGCGTAAAGAAAAAGTGATGGCAGTCTTAGAACGAATGAAAATTGCACATCGAGCGAAACATTTTCCACAACAGTTGTCTGGAGGACAGCAACAAAGAGTTGCCATTTCAAGAGCGGTGGTCACCAAACCAAAATTGATCTTGGCCGATGAGCCCACAGGAAATTTGGATTCAAAGAATGGTATCGAGGTCATGAACCTATTGACCGAGCTCAATCAAGAAGGCACTACTATCGTGATGGTGACCCACTCGGATCGAGATTCACATTACGCTCACCGAATCATTAATCTATTTGACGGCCAAATTGTTACCGAAAGTCAAAACAAACCTATGAGAGCTATGCTATAGAAAACAAAGAGTTTATTCATCAATCAAAGAGTCAATCATCATGTTTAAAAATTATTTTAAAATCGCTTGGAGAAGTCTTAAAAAACAACCTTTTTTCACCTTCCTGAACACATTTGGGCTTGCTATTGGTATGGCTGGTGCGTTATTAATTTCATTGTACATCTACGATGAATTTAGTTATGATAAAATGTTTACGGATGCAGACCGTATCCATAGACTAAATGTGGATATAAAATTTGGCGGCAAAGAGCAAAAAGCAGCTGCACTCACAGCACCTATGGCGGAAGCTGTACAGAGTGATATTCCGATGGTAGAACTAACCACACGTTTTAGAACACAAGGGAGCATCCTTATTAAAAAGAGTGGAACGAAACGCAATGTAAAAGAAGAACAGAGTACCTATGTCGATGATACCTTTTTTGAAATGTTCGGTTTGGAATTAATTGAAGGTGATACAAAAACGGCGTTAAAGAACCCGAATACATTATTGCTGACGAAAACGGCAGCAGAAAAGCATTTTGGAATTAGTAATGCTTTGGGGCAGAGTATGGTTTTAGATAATGATGAGGTATATACCGTTACTGGAATCTTAAAAGATTTCCCTCGCAATTCCTTTTTAAGAGACCACTCCGTTTTTAAGGCAATGAAAGGCTATGAAGATGCATGGGTGCCCAATTGGGGAAATAGCAATTTTCAAACCTATGTCAAACTAATCCCTGAGGCAAATATTGAAGATTTTCAAGAACCTTTACAAGCTATTGTAGAAAGCCATGTAATTCCGGGGGTACAGGAGTTTTTTCCTGGAATAACTTTAGAACAGTTTATAGCTTCGGGCAATTATATGAATTTCAGTACAATTCCTTTAACTGACCTCCATCTTTCTTCCAATAGAATAGCAGAGATAAGTCCAAATAATAACCTTCAAAATGTTTATATCCTTTCTTTTATTGCCTTGTTTCTTATCGTTTTAGCATCAGTCAATTTTATGAATTTATCTACGGCAAACTCGTTAAAAAGAGCCAAAGAGGTAGGGATTCGTAAAACACTGGGATCCAATAAGGCAGGACTTATAGGACAATTTTTAACTGAGTCTGGATTAGTCGCTTTTTTATCACTTGTACTAGCGGTTATCATAGCAGCTATTGCCTTGCCTTTTTTTAATAACCTTTCTGGAAAAGACCTTTCAATGCCTTATGCAAATCCTTTTTTCTGGTTGATTTTGTTTGTATCTACCATATTGTTGGGCTTGTTTTCGGGCAGTTACCCTGCGTTTTTTATGTCGAATTTTATTCCGGTCAAAGTGCTTAAAGGTAGTGGAGGAGGAAGTGTAGGTGGTGGTAAAATTAGAAACTCTTTAGTGGTGTTCCAATTTGCCATTTCAGTATTTCTTATAGTGAGTACATTGGTGGTGTATCAACAACTCAAATTTATTCAAAATAAAGATCTTGGTTTTTCGAAAGACCAAGTGCTAATTGTAAATGATGTATACGGTGCTGGTGAACAGGCACAATCTTTTAAGCAACAAGTGCAACAATTGGGTAGTGTGCAAAGTACAACCTTAAGTAGCTTTTACCCGACTCCATCTGTTAGAAGCAATAATTCTTTTTTTGAAGAAGGCACCAAAGATCAAGAGAAAGCAATACAAATGCAGACATGGGGCGTGGATCATGATTATGTTTCCACTATGGGTCTGAAAATTATTTCAGGAAGGGATTTTGACCGTCAATTTATAACCGACTCAACTGCCATGATTATTAATGAAACTGCATTGGCTATTATAGGTAAATCTGCGGATGACGTACTAGGTATGCGATTATCTTCAAATTTAGGGGTAGGAAACCCTGAAATGAAAACCATAATAGGTGTTGTTAAAAATTTCCATTTCTCATCACTTAAAGATGATATTGGAGCATTGAGTCTTTCTATAGGAAATTTTGCAGGTTCAATGGCAGTAAAATTAAATGCAGGAGATTTCAATAATTCCATAGCACAAATTGAGGGGGTTTGGAACAAAGTCGCTCCAGGGCAACCATTTGACTATTATTTTATGGATGAATCTTTTAATAA
>UOEL01000035.1_pt1 | contig 19107 bp, 12 predicted proteins | sample 1989351 | NCBI WGS metagenome assembly UOEL01 (sample SAMEA4712195, study PRJEB27164) | hydrothermal vent metagenome | biome: marine basaltic hydrothermal vent biome; feature: marine hydrothermal vent; material: mineral | place: Pacific Ocean | collected 2011-06-14/2011-07-23 | depth 1719 m
CTATACCTTTGCACCCCTTTTAAAATACCATTCTTTACTTTTTCACCGCTATTGCATTTTGAGCACTTCATGTTGTTTTTCTGCATATATACAAAATCTATATGAAATTAGCAATGCCCTATAATCATAATATTCAATCTTCGAGTACACCTATTTTTTGAACCTATTTTTCTTTTTTAAAGCTTATTTTTGTACAAACAGCTATTGTACTCGCAATGAAGCCAAAATTTTTACTCTATATAACATTTTCATATAGTATACCTATTTGCAAACCCCTAGAAAAGGAGATTTTGGCACGGGGTATGATAGTTAAGTGGTTTGTAGAAGATGAAAACACAAAAAACAACTTTGACAAAAATGAGTCTGTTTTAACTATAAAACAAGCTGTTGACTATGCCCCTCATATTGTGCTAACAGCCACAGATTATGTTGCCGATTTTATTCCTGGAATCAAAGTTCAGGTTTTTCATGGCTTTCCAGCAAATAAAAGAAAAGCAATAGACCAATTTGTTATAAGAAACTTCTTTGATCTCTATTGCACACAAGGGCCTACTTCCACGTCAATTTTTAAAAGAAAAAGTAAACGCCTAAAACATTTTGAAGTCGTTCAGACAGGATGGTCAAAAATGGATGAACTCTTTCCGTTGAAGACCAATCAGACCATTGATAAGCCCGTAGTAATGATTTCGTCAACATTTACAAAAAAATATAGCTTGGCACAAAATGACGAGGTTCTTGATGAGATAAAACGGTTGTCAGAGATAGGAAAATGGCATTTCGATGTAGTTCTTCATCCACTGATGAGCAAGGAGGTCGTCGATAAATTCAAATCAATACAAAATAAAAACTTAAAATATCACGTTACCTTTAATCTTATTCCCTTGTTTAAAAAATCAGATATTATGTTGTCTGATACTTCCTCGGCTCTAATAGAATTTTTATTGCAAAAAAAGCCTGTGGTGACTTTTAGAAATAACTTACCACTACCAAGTTATTTGAATATTACCAAAATCTCTGAAATTGAAGAAGCAATAGCCTATGCATTGACCAAACCTCCAAAACTAATGCGAGAAATTGAAAAATATGCACTAGAATCACATCCTTATGATGATGGTAAATCTTCTATAAGGGTAATCGACTCAGTTCTTTCATTTTTGGCTAAAGATAAAATACACTTAAAACCCAAACCTATAAATCTATTAAGAAAATATAAGATTAGAAAAAAGCTTGGCTATTGGACCTTCAAGTCGTATTCAACGCCTATAACTCTTAAAACCGAAATTGAAGAAAATAGAAAAGGTGATGGTTTTTCTTCTAGAACTTTTTTTAAAAATAAAATATCAGCTGTATTGATAACGTTTAATGAACGCTCGAATATTGATGCCGTTCTTGAAAATGTTCAATTTGCAGATGAAGTTATCGTGGTCGACTCTTTCAGTACCGATGGCACTTTTGAACGTATCAAAGAAAACAGTAGAGTAACGTTAATACAACGACCATTCAAAAATTATACCGACCAAAAATCTTTTGCCATGGCGCAGTCCACCAACGATTGGATCTTGTTCTTAGATGCCGATGAGCGACTAACTGAAGCCTTGAAGAACGAGATTCTGACTACAGTAAACTCTGAAAATACAGCAAACGCATATTTCTTTTATCGAACGTTTATGTTCCAAAAAAAAATATTGCGCTTTAGTGGTTGGCAAAGTGATAAAAACTTCAGGTTATTCAGAAAAAGCAAAGTGGCTTTTGCCCAAGACCGTATCGTTCACGAGACCTTGGTCGTAGACGGTAAAATTGACGTGCTCAAAAACAAATTGATTCATTATTCTTATAAAGATTACAAAGACTATAAAGGCAAAATGGTAAAATACGGTCAAATGAAAGCCCAAGAAGAGCTGAAAAAAAATTACACACCCAACCTCTATCACTTTCTTTTTAGGCCTTTTTATAGATTTTTCAACCATTACATCTTACGGTTTGGGTTTTTGGACGGTAAAAAGGGAATCATTATCAGCTATCTGAACGCCCTAGGCGTTTATTCTCGATACAAAGAATTACAAAGATTAAAACAATTGGAAAAAAAGAAAAGTGGGGTCAGTACCAATGCCAAGATCTGAACAAAACCATATTACTTCTAACAGAAAAGAAATTGGCTATATTTACGCAGCGTATTCTAGCACCTGCAGACCACATGAAATTTCTTGTTATCCAACAAAAAATGATAGGCGATGTTTTGGCCAGCACAATTATTTGTGAGAGCCTAAAACATCATTTTCCCAATGCCATCGTTCATATGGTCGCCAATGAAAATACGTTGCCAGTACTACATAATAATTCATTTATCGATGAGGTTGTAGTATTTAAAAACGAGTACAGAAATAGCAAAAGAGCTTTTTACCGTTTTTTAAAATCCCTGAAAAAAACTAAATATCAAGCTGTCATTGATTCCTATGGCAAACTTGAGAGCAATTTAATTACATTGTTCGCCAAAGCAGATCAAAAAATAGGAAACCGCAAATGGTATACCCGCTGGGTATATACTGATACGGTAACTCAAGTAAGGATCCCCAATGACAAAATTCCTCTTTCGGTCTCCAATAGATTAATGCTTTTAGACCCTATAGTGCCGAATAACGATTTTATTGCCTATCCAAAACTTTATCTAACAGCACACGAACTTCAAAAGGCGAAAAAAAATATAATTGAATTAAAGGAATTCGATGGGCAAAAAATCATCATGATAGGAATTCTTGGTAGTGCATCACATAAGACCTACCCCCCAAGCTACATGGCAAAAATACTTGACACCATTTGTGCCCACTGCAACGCTAAACTTTTATTCAACTATATTCCGAAGCAAAAAAAAGAAGCCCTACAAATTTTTGAACTTTGTAGCCCAAAGACCAAAAAACATATCGAAATCGATTTTTACGCAAACTCCCTTCGCGATTTTATCGGGCTGTTGTCGCAATGTGATATGTTAATAGGTAATGAGGGCGGTGCCGTAAATATGGCCAAAGCCCTTGATGTACCCTCTTTTTGTATTTTCAGTCCGTTTATCGTAAAAGGCGCTTGGCACGGAGATGTGTACAAGAATCAAAGTAGCGTTCATCTGCGTGATTACCGACCAGAGCTCTTTGGAAAGATGGATAAAAAACAGATTAAAAAAAACATCAAGGAACTGTATAATGCCTTTGAACCAACTCTTTTTAAAGAAGAATTTCTTGATTTTCTCGCGAAATATTGCGCCTAATTTATTAAAATGGACAGTAGACAATTGAAAAAAACAAAGTTTCAGATATCAATCATCATCATCAACTACAACTCATCAGAGTTTACCATCAAGTGCATTGAGAGCGTGTTGGAGCATACCCCAAAGTCGCTTTCTTACGAAATTATCGTGGTAGACAACGCCTCTGAAAAAGAAGATTACGATAGTTTGAACCTGTACATAAACGAATTGGGACCACAAACAGTTTCGTTGCGCAGAAGCAGGATCAATACAGGTTTTGGTGGGGGCAATATGCACGGGGTACAGTTTGCAAATGCCGAATACTACCTGTTTCTCAATAATGACACATTACTCTTAGATGACCCAATAAAAACCTGCTATGATTTTATGCAACAAAAAGCCGATGCAGCGGTATGTGGACCTCAGATCTATAACGAAGATCAAGAGAAGCAATTAAGTTTCGATCATTTCACATCCTTCGGTAGAGAGGTTTTTGGAAAGAAGGCCATCGAGTTACTTTCTCCCAAGACCAAACCAGATAGAAGAAAAACATACGCTGACCCCATTTCAGTGAACTATGTAAATGGAAGCTTTATGTTCTTTAGAGCCAGTGATTTTGATGCCGTTGGCGGATTCGACACCACCATTTTTCTGTACTTTGAGGAAAGTGATATTTGCTACCGTCTGAAAAAGAAGAACAGAAACACCTATTTTGTGCCATCGGCATCCTATCTGCATTACCAAGGCAAAAGTATAAACAAGACCAAAATACCGATCGTCATTAAAATAGAGCTCAAAACCTCTATGTTCTACGTTATCAGAAAAAATTATGGGTATCTGCACTATCAAGCCTTACGATTGTTCTTTATTATTAGATATGGATTGGTTTCTTTGGTAAAACCCAAATATTTCAAATTATTCTATCGTATTTTAATCGGGCTCCCATTGGGCGGGTCATTAAAACAAAAACAACTGATCAAAGATTAAATCCTAACTATGCTTGCAGAAGAAATAAACAAAGCTATTTCTGTTTTAGAAAAAGGCGGCCTGATTCTCTACCCTACCGATACTATATGGGGCATTGGTTGTGACGCCACCAACGAAATGGCAGTACAAAAAGTCTACAGCTTAAAACAACGGCGAGATAGCAAGGCGATGATATGTTTGATGGCAAATGACGCTATGTTAGAAAGATATGTTGCGCAAGTACCTGATGTGGCCTATGACATAATGGATCTATCAACAAAGCCTACTACTATAGTATATGACAACCCGAAAGGGATTGCCAAAAACCTCATCGCCTCAGACAATACCTTGGCCATACGGGTAGCCACCGACAAATTTTGTCGATACCTCATCAACAAATTCAAGAAACCGATCGTATCTACGTCTGCTAATATTTCTGAACATTCTGCTCCAAATAATTTTTCTGAAATAGACGAGCTTATTTTAAAAGGTGTGGACTATGTAGTAAATTTGCAACCGGAACAAAGTATCGGAACACCTTCCGCAATCATCAAATTAAGTAATGACGGCAGGGTGAAAATCATACGCAAATAAAACCCGAATAATATAGTATTAATAGAGTAAAGAGGCAGAAGTCTAAACCACACTATATAACCCGAAGAATGCTACAAATAAAGCAAAAAGAAGCCTTAAATGACCCTATTTTCAAGATCGTGTCGAAAGCAGCAGCAGAGCTATCTGTTGATTGTTATGTCATTGGTGGTTTTGTACGCGATTATATTTTAGAAAGAGGAACACCCAAAGACATTGACATTGTAGCAGTGGGCAGCGGTATCGCCCTTGCCAAAAAGGTAGCTTCGAAATTACCGGGAAGGCCACAGGTGTCCGTTTTTAAAAACTTCGGTACTGCTATGGTGAAAACGGGTGATATGGAATTGGAGTTTGTAGGAGCAAGAAAGGAAAGCTATCAAAGCGATAGTAGAAAACCCATAGTGGAAAACGGGACCTTGGAAGACGATCAAAAAAGAAGGGATTTTACCATAAATGCTATGGCATTCTCTTTAAACGAAAAAGACTTCGGTTGCTTGTTGGATCCATTTGGCGGCATTTCCGACCTAAAAAAAAAAGTGATCAGAACTCCTTTAAAACCGGGCATTACCTATTCAGATGATCCCTTGCGAATGATGCGTGCCATACGCTTTGCAACACAATTGGGTTTTACTATCAAATTAAGTTCTTTGCAGGCTATTGTTGAGAATAAAGAACGGATAAAAATAATATCAGAGGAACGTATTGTAGACGAACTTCATAAAATTTTAGCAAGCGAAAAACCCTCTATAGGTTTCTCACTTCTCCGAAAAACAGAACTATTACCTTATATATTACCTGAATTGGCAGCATTACAAGGTATCGATGAAATAGAGGGCCAACGCCATAAAGACAACTTTTGGCACACGTTGAAAGTGGTCGATAATATTGCTACAGCAACAGACAACCTATGGTTACGCTGGGCCGCCCTGTTACACGATATAGGAAAAGCACCAACAAAAAAGTTTCATAAAAAACCGGGATGGACCTTTCATGGCCATGAGTTCGTAGGAGCCAAAATGGTGTATAAACTATTTAAACGCCTGCGGATGCCCTTGAATGATAAAATGAAGTTTGTTCAAAAAATGGTCTTGATGAGCTCTAGGCCTATTGCCGTCTCTGAAAACCATGCCACCGATTCAGCAGTACGTCGACTGGTTTTTGATGCAGGCGATTACATTGAAGACCTCATGACCCTATGCGAGGCCGACATTACCACCAAAAACCCGAAAAAGAAAAAAAAGTACAAAAACAATTTCAAATTGGTTCGCCAAAAAATAGTGGAAGTAGAAGAACGCGACCACATCCGCAATTTTCAACCTCCTGTTTCTGGAGAGGAAATTATGCAAGCCTTCGACCTTAAACCATCCAAAGAAATCGGCATCATCAAAGATGCCATCAAAGAAGCCATTCTCGAAGGTGAGATCCCCAATGAACACGAAGCCGCCAAAAAATTTATGCTCAATAAGGGAATTGAACTGGGGCTTCTGACCCATAAACCAAGCTAACCCAGTCTTAAAACCGATCGATCGCCGACCAGCAATATGATCTTTTCAAGTCACCGCCGTAAAAGTCCCCTCTCCCCTTGGAAAGGGGATTTAGGGGTGAGGACATTTTGCCATCAAAGAAAGACAAGCAACGTTAGGCTAGTCCCAAACCTCAATAATTAAATCATATCCCTTCATTTTTTTCTCTGTAGGAAATTAGAGCGGTTGTTAGGTAAAAAATAGTTCCCCTACAAAAACATGCATTTCACAATGTTTTTCAAGGAACTCACAACATTTTTTTCTTCTTTTAACAGTTTCATTTCTATATTTGTTAAAATTTTAAGCATTTCATAGTCTTTTTAATACATTTTATCGTAAATAATACACTAACCTAAATTCCCCAACGAACATGAAGAATTTGACCAAATTCTTTACTCACTTCACTTTTATTGAAAAACCAATTAACATGAGATATTTTCATAGTAATGTTTCTTCGTTTCTTTTTCGGAAAAAAGAGACCGCAAATCATAAGTTTTCAGCTATAAGGTTACCTAAAACGCATATTAAGTACACTTCAGTCAATACTGTTTTAGTGTTCTTTCTCATCCTAGGTGGTTTTTTTGGTCTGAATTCTATAAACGCTCAATCGATACCATCATCAGGTGGTAGCCCCATATGTTCGGTATGCGCGCCCATGGGTTGGGGTATTGATCTGGGCACACCTGACATTTCAAACGATTCCCAAGCAGCGGCTTCCGGAACAGGTGGTGGTGGTGCAACTTGGATCGGAGCACCTCTACCGTTACCTCCAAATGGTCATACAACTTGGATTTCACTGCGTGATTTAGGATCAGGGGGTGCTGAAGAAATTGTAAGTACCGATATGACAGGTCTTACCAATGGTTTGACATATGAAGTCACTTTATATACCTTAACGGCCCGGACCAACAATGACGGTCAAGGTGGAAACCCCTATTCTCCAATATACAATGATGAATTTAGATACGTTGTTGGTTCAAACCCGATACAGACAATCTCTTCTATTACCCAAGACGTATGGGGAACTACAAAGTTCAGGTTTGTGGCATCGGCTGCTATTGAACACTTACAATTGCTGCCAGGCAATAACTCGGGAGGAACGTTTCCAACTTTTGAATCTGTACAAGTATCGGTAACATTAAATGCAATTGTGGCAGTACCAGTGGCCCAAGATGATGCCGTTTCCACTACCGAAGATATGGCAGTTAACGGCGATGTTTTTATTGACAACGGAAATGGGGCAGACCAAGTAGGAACTGGCCTAATAACTGTTACCAACTTTGATGCTAATTCAACAAATGGTGGTACGGTCAATGTAAACCCAGAAGGAACGTTTACATATACCCCTCTTGCTGGTTTTTCTGGGATTGATACCTTTACCTATGAAATTACCGACACTAATGGAAATACCGATACCGCAACGGTCAGCGTAACGGTCAACGACGAGGGAAATCCCAGTGCAACAGATGATATCGCAACCGTAACAGAGAATACGACAGTGCCGACGACCATAGATGCCATCGGGAACGACGACTTAACAGACAATGCAACTTACCAAGCGGGAAGCCTCGATACCACGGGAACAACGGGCACCGTCACCGACAACGGCGACGGCACCTTCGATTACGTGCCCGCTGCCGGGTTTGTGGGAACGGACACCTTTACATACACCATCTGCGATGACGATGCCCCGACCGCCACATGCGACACCGCAACGGTCGGTGTAACGGTTATACCAGATACCGACAATGATGGCATACCCGATGCCGTAGACCTAGACGACGACAACGACGGCATACCTGATTCTGTAGAATGCCCTAACCCAGTGGGAACCAACTTAATACCTGATGGTGACTTTGGTGTTGCAGATACAGCAAATGATACATTTTTCAATGGCCCGGGCAATGGTGGTGGCAATCCTGACAATTATAATACCTATACAAAACCCATTCCTGCAAGCATTACAACGACATATGGGTACCAAGCCCCAAGACCAACAGATGGCAATTATGCCGTGGTCACAAATTCGGTCGGCTTCTCGTATGTCAACGGCCAGCCCGTTCCAAATTTCTGGTTAGACATTGAAGATTATACCCAAGACGCTCCAGGTGAGCTCGGTTACTTTGCACTGTTCAACGCAGACGGTACCGCGGGCACGTTCTTTGAACAAACGATTTCCAATCTGACCATTGGTGAAAAATATGAGTTCAAGACGGCAATAATCAACTTGTTCAACCCTGGGTACCTTGATAACGGAACCGACCAATTTTTAGGACAAACACCTATTTCTCCAAATTTCTCAATGGTCGTTTCAGATACTGGTGCAAATATTGTTGCCCAATTTGATTCGGGAGCTATTCCAAATGATGGCCAATGGAAAGAAATATCCATAGCCTTTACCGCTACGGCAACTGATATGGTATTGTCAATACAGAACAATACCCCAGGTGGTATTGGAAATGATTTTGGTATTGATGGTATTTCATTAGAACTTGTATGTGATTTTGATGGAGATGGCATTCCAAATTCTTTGGATCTTGATAGTGACAACGATGGTATATTGGATGTCTACGAAGCTGGCGGAACCGATGCCGATAGAGATGGCAGGATCGATGATTTCGTTGATGTAGATGGTGACGGATTGAACGATGCTCAGGACAATGTTAACAGTAACGGAACTAATGAAGTTACCAACGGCATCCCATTGCCAACAAACAATACCGATGGCAATGCCAACGACGGACCCGACTTTTTAGATATCGATGCCGATGACGATGGTATTGTTGATAATATAGAAGGACAACTTACAGGAGCGTACCAAGCTCCCCTAAATGCTGATGACGACCAAGATGGTATCGACAACCAATATGATATTGACTTTGTGGGAAGCACTCCGTTTGCAATTGAAAATACCGATGGTGATAACCTAGATGATTACAGAGATCTTGACTCAGATGACGATGGCATCACTGATCTTATAGAAGGATGGGATACCGATGCAGATGGTACTCCTGAAACAATCCCTTTAGGTAATGATTTTGATAACGATGGTCTTGACGATGCATTTGATAGCGATACCACATTGCCCGAACCAACTGGAGGGCAAATACATGACAGTTTCCCAGACGCCCAACAACCTGGTGGCAACTTAGATTGGAGACAAGGCGTCGATCATGACAACGATGGCATTATGGACAATGTAGATCTTGATGATGACAATGATGGTATACCCGATGCAGATGAAGGCGATGGAGATACTGATGGCGATGGTATTCCCGATAAATTTGACTTAGATTCTGACAACGACGGTGTTCCGGATATTATTGAAGCCGGTGGTACCGATGATGATGGCGATGGTCTGGTCGATAACTTTACCGATACCGACAACGACGGTCTTCATGATCCATTGGACAACTTGAACGGTGGTGTTTCAGGACAAGAGGTTACCAATGGTACTCCTCTTGAGAATCCAGATTCAGACGATGACGGTGTTGATGATAGATTAGATCTTGACTCTGACAACGATGGCATTCCCGATGTACTGGAAGCTGGCGGAACAGATGACGACGGAGACGGGGTTATTGACGGATTTACCGATATCGATAACGACGGATTTGCGGATAGTATCGATACCGATGACAATACCGTTCCGGGTGTTGGTGATGGTGGCACTCCACTGCCCGATACCAATTCTGATTCAGATGGCATTCCAAATCGATTGGATGTGGATTCGGACAATGACGGAATAACCGATGTTACCGAAGCCGGAGGCACCGATGTTGATAACGATGGAAGAATAGACAACTTTGTAGATGCAGACGGTGATGGTTTTGCCGATAGTGTTGATACCGATGACAATACAACCCCAGCAGCGCTAGACGGTACTGGCACTCCCCTACCGAAAGATGATTTCGACGAGGACGGGCGACCCAACTATTTAGATATCGATTCAGACAACGATGGTATCACCGATGCTACGGAAGCGGGAGGATTGGATTTGGATGCCAATGGCGAGATCGACGGCTTTACCGATACGAACGGTGATGGCTTCGATGATGCCACAGCGGCAAGTCCGTTACCAATACCCAATACGGACGGCAATACCAATGACGGCCCTGATTATTTGGATATCGACGCTGATGATGACGGATTACCGGATAATATAGAGGCGCAACCAACGGCAACCTATGTTCAACCCAATGGAACATCGGCACAAAACGGATTGGATACTGCCTATACTACCGGGTTCGTACCAGAAGATACAGACGGAGACCTTATTCCAGATTATTTAGATCCAGATTCAGATAATGACGGTATCGATGATCTTACCGAAGGAGGTCGTGGAACATTAACAGGTGTTGATACCGATGGCGATGGCCTTGATGATGGCTTTGAAGGTGCTGACCTGAACGACCCAACCGATGTCAATGATGAAATCAATGACCCAACTACCCTACCCGATGTACAGGTTGCCGGTGGTGATGTGGATTACCGACAAGGATTGGATTCTGATGGTGATGGCGTACTTGACGATCAAGAGATCGCCGATGGCACAGATTCCAACGACCCATGTGATTATGAAATCGCAAGTATAACCGAACCCCAAGGTGGCAATTGGCTACTAGCCGATTGTGATGGCGATGGCGTGACCAACGAACAAGAAATTGCCGATAACACCAACCCAGAAGATTCTTGTGATTTCAATACGGATAGTGTAATACTAGCACTGTCAGGTGATTATTTGATTTCTGATTGTGATGGCGACGGCGTGACCAATGGTACGGAGGCCAGTGATGGCACCGATCCTACCGACCCCTGTGATTTTATAGAAGCGAGTGTTACTTTAGACAGGTCAGGTGATTGGCTATTGGCCGATTGCGACGGGGATCAGATTCCCAACGGTCAAGAATTGACCGATGGTACAGATTCTAACGACCCATGTAGTTCAAAGGGTGGTACACCACCAGCGGGCGTACCCTGTGATATAACCATAGAGACCGATCTGGTAAATCCAGGTGTGAACGAAGGCATATTCCGTTTAACGAATATCGAATCATATCCGAACAATACCGTGAAGATCTATAATCGATGGGGCGTACTCGTATTCGAGACCCAAGGGTATGACAATGGTAGCAATGCGTTCCGTGGTATATCAAACGGAAGGGCGACCATACAAAAGAGCGAACAACTTCCAGTAGGTGTATACTTCTATATTATTGATTATGTCAACCACGAAGTAGCAAGTACCAAGTCAGGATATCTATACGTAAACCGATAAAACACCCCCAACCATTAAAGCAAAATAAAAATCATGAAAAAACTTATCATAACAATAGTGTTCTTTGCAGCCTCGATCTGGGGTGTGGTAGCACAACAAGATGCCCAGTACACACAGTATATGTACAATACCTTGGCAATCAACCCGGCATATGCAGGTTCAAGGGGTGTATTGAGCATCAATGCCCTACATAGATCACAATGGATAGGCCTTGATGGTGCACCGACGACTCAGACCGTTAATTTCAACACACCCATATCAGAAAGATCGGGTATCGGCCTTTCTATCGTAAACGATGAGATAGGCAACGGCACCAATCAAGATACTTATTTCGATGCTGTATATTCCTATACCATACCGACCTCACGTACTGGCAAGCTATCTTTTGGTGTCAAGGCAGGTGGGCATTTGCTCAACCTTGATTTCACCAAACTCCAAAACTATAACAACGAGGCGAACACGATAGGGCTAAGTAATATCGACAAAAAGTTCGCACCCAATTTCGGAGCTGGAGTGTATTACCGTACCAATAAATTTTATGCCGGACTCTCGGTACCCAATTTTTTAAAGACCGAGCATTTTGAGAACTCGACCTCGAGCATTGCCCAAGAGCGTATGAACATCTACCTGATAACGGGCTATGTGTTCGATATCAACCCCGATCTCAAGTTCAAACCCGCTATTTTGCTAAAAGCCGTTCAAGGGGCACCCTTGCAAGCCGATATCTCTGCCAATTTCATGTTGAACAACAAGTTCACCCTTGGTGCCGCTTATAGATGGGATGCGGCAGTAAGCGCACTCTTCGGTTTTCAGATAACCGATCAGTTCATGTTGGGCCTCGCCTATGACAGAGATATCACCGAGCTCGGAAATTCGACCTTCAACGATGGTTCTTTCGAAGTACTATTACGATATGAATTCCGTTCGCGCTACAAAAATGTGTTGACACCTAGATTCTTCTAAACTATATCAAAATGAACAAAAAAATAAAATATATACTCTGCGGATCTCTAATGGCATGTGCCCTAGTGACCGCTCAAGACAAAAAAAAGGAAAAGGCCGAAAAGAACTTCGATAACTATGCTTATGTAGTGGCTATTGAAAACTACGAGGATCTTGTAGAAAAAGGCTATACCGACGAACAGATCTATAAAAATCTCGGCGATGCCAATTACCAAAACGCTAATTACAGCGAAGCGGCGAACTGGTTCAGTAAACTTTTCAAATTAGAGGGGGCGACTATCGATTCGGAATATATGTACCGCTATGCACAATCGCTGAAATCGTCGAAGGAATATGAAGCTTCCGATATTTGGATGCAAAAATTCCAGGCTGCAAAGAACGCCGATGTACGCGCAATCAAGATCGCCGCGAACCCTGATTATATGGAAAAAATAGAAAAACAATCCGGTAGGTACGATATCAAGAATCTGGCAATCAACTCTACCGCATCCGATTTCGCCCCTGCATTCTATGGCGAACAATTGATTTTTTCTACGGCAAGGGATAGTGGTACGACCACAAGATACATTCATGAATGGAACAACCAGCCATTTTTAAACCTGTACAGTGCCAACGCCTCTTCAGATGGTGATTACAACAATGCCATAAAACTGGACAAGAACGCAAACAAAAAGACCCATGAGTCTTCAGCGATATATACAAAAGACGGTTCTACCGTATACTTTACCCGTAACAATTCTGAAAATGGTAATTTCTCTAGAGATACCGAGGGTATAAGTAGATTGAAAATTTACCGTGCCGCTGTGCAAAATGGCACTTGGACCAATATTGCAGAGCTTCCCTTCAACAGTGATGGCTATTCTGCCGCACACCCCGCATTGAATTCTGATGAAAGTAAGTTGTACTTTGCCTCCGACATGGCGGGTACCGTTGGCCAATCTGATATTTTCGTAGTGAACATCAATAGCGATGGCAGTATAGGGGCTCCTATAAATTTAGGCAACGTCATAAATACAGAAGCCAGAGAGACTTTTCCTTTCGTTACAGCTGACAATGTACTCTACTTCGCCTCCGACGGGCATCCCGGTCTAGGAGGATTGGATGTTTTTGCAGTGAACATAGAGGATATGGGAAATCTAAATATCACAAATGTTGGAAAACCCATTAACAGCGAGCAAGATGATTTTGCGTTTATCATCAATGACGAAACCAAAAAAGGCTTTTTCTCCTCAAACCGTGAAGGCGGTCAGGGTAGTGACGACATCTACGGTTTTACAGAAAACGAAGAAATTGACCTGAGCTGTAATACCGCTGTGGTAGGCGTGGTAAAAGACCAAGAAACGGGCGAGCCCTTGATGGCCGCAAAAGTTTCGATATTCAATAGTGAAAACGAATTAATCGCCGAAACGGTATCTGGCGATGATGGTACTTTTACCCTTGACGGTGATTGTAAGGACGGAGACTATAAACTCGTTGTTACGAAAGACGATTACAACGATGGCGACAAAATGTTCACTGTTGTAAGTGCAAAAGATACCTCGGGTATTGAGATCGCCCTAGAAAAAACAGTGAAACAAGCTCCATTGGGTGCTGACTTGGTTGGGTTCCTCAATCTCGAACCAGTTCGTTTCGACCTCGACAAAGCAAAAATAAGACCCGATGCCTCGGTTACCATAATGAAGGTCATTGAATACATGAACGCTTTTCCTAATGTCAAGATACAGGTTCAATCTCATACCGATGTCAAAGCCAGTACCGGGCACAATGAAAGATTAGCTAAAAGAAGGGCCGAAAGCACCATAGCTTATGTAATTACCAATGGTATAGATAAATCTCGGATTTCGGGTGCAGGTTTTGGAGAAACTAAAATAACCAATGACTGTAGTACTAGAGAAAATTGCCCTGACGAAAAACACGAAGAAAACAGACGATCTGAATTTATCGTTGTTGAGTAGTACACTATCACATTTTGAACAAGAAAGGGGAAGCATTGCTTCCCCTTTCTTGTTTATATCTCTTTTTCAACTTCATGCATTAAGTAAGTGGTAAAATAACGTAATAATATTGATTTATTCCGTATCTTTATTTCATGGAAAAAACAGATTTGCGAAAAGCTACAAAACAAGAAAAAGAAGCCATGAGATTATTGGCAATGAAAATGTATAGGAATAAGATAACCCAAAAGAAGATTTCATTATTATTAGGGATACGTTCTAGTACGGTTTCAGAGTGGGTTAGATTATATAGGGAGTATGGCAACAAAGGGTTGATAGAGGTAAAAAGGGGGCGTAAGAAAGGTTATGGCAAGCTTTTATCCGAGACACAAGAGAAGGATGTGCAAAGAATGATAATTGACAAAATGCCAGATCAATTAAAGCTTCCATATGCATTATGGACACGGAAAGCTATCCGAGATCTGATCAAGAGAACCTATAAGATAGATATCGCAACAAGAACCATGGGGGACTACCTTAGAAGTTGGGGGCTCACTCCTCAAAAGCCTAAAAAGAAAGCATATGAACAGAATTCTAAATCTGTAAACAAATGGCTAGATGAAGAGTACCCAAAAATAAGACAACAAACAAAGAAAGAGAATGCTGAAATTCATTGGGGCGATGAAACAGGCATTAGGAACAACAGTCAATATGGGCGCTCATACGCCCCAAAAGGAAAAACACCGGTTAAAGAAACTATGGCCAAAAGATTATCCTTAAATATGATTTCTACAATCACCAATCAAGGTAAGGTTAGGTTTATGACCTACAAAGGAACTATGAATGCTCAGCGATTTATTGTCTTTTTAAAAAGACTACTAAAAGGGGCCGACAAAAAGATCTTTATAATCTTGGACAACTTGAAAGTACATCATGGTAAAATAGTCAAAAAGTGGGCTGAAGAAAACCGAAGTGAAATAGCTCTTTTTTACCTTCCTTCATATTCTCCCGAACCTAAATCCCGATGAATATTTAAATAATGATTTGAAAAGTGGTATTGGACTCAAAGCAAGTCCAAAAAATGAGAAACAACTAAAAAACAATGTTAAATCACATACGATGTGTTTGCAGAAAAAATCCTGAAAAGGTTGCTAGATTTTTTCACCATAAATCAATCAAATATGCAGCGGCCTAAGAATACTTTATTTATCCGCCAGATTAATAGGTCTCAAAATAAAAAAACGCATAACACTAATTTTCAGCTTGCTATGTTTTTCAATTTACTTACAACAAATAAAAAAATTCTTGAAATCGACTATCCACGAGGCAGAGCCGTCGGGGAATCATTTAGATTAAATAGACTGCTACCTACTAAGAAGTATAACAAAAGACGGTTTAAACCTCCTTTAAAACTGTTCGCACACTGGTTTTGACTATGCCTCAACGAGCGAAGGCTTTCCGTAGAGGTCAAAGTCCGCGGCATCGGTAATTTCTATGTTCGTGAATTCGCCTTGTTTTAAGTAGTGGGTGGTCGCATCGATCAAGACCTCATTGTCAACATCGGGAGAATCGAATTCGGTACGGCCCACAAAATAATTGCCCTCTTTTCGGTCGATGATACAACGAAAGGTCTTTCCTATTTTAGCTTGGTTGAGTTCCCAAGAAATTTGTGATTGCAACGCCATAATCTCATTGGCCCGTTCTTGTTTCACATTCTCAGGTACGTCATCCTCCAAATTATAGGCATGGGTGTTCTCTTCGTGGCTATAGGTAAAACAGCCTAAACGCTCGAAACGCATTTCTTCTACCCATTTTTTCAAGGTTTGAAAATCTTCTTCGGTCTCTCTAGGGTAGCCAACGATCAAGGTGGTACGAATGCTCATCTCTGGTACCGCTTGCCTAAAATTTTGCAATAACTTTGTGGTTTTAGCTTGGGTAGTGCCACGTCGCATACTTTTTAAAATGGAATCAGCGATGTGCTGTAACGGAATATCAAGGTAGTTACAGATCTTTGGTTCTCGTTTCATGACCTCAAGAACATCCATCGGAAAACCTGTGGGAAAAGCGTAGTGCAAACGAATCCATTCTATACCTTCTATTCGTGCCAAAGCCTCTAGAAGTTCGGCCAGATTTCTTTTTTTGTATAGATCCAAACCATAATATGTCAGATCTTGGGCAATCAAGATCAATTCTTTAACGCCCTTGGCGGCAAGCTTTTCAGACTCGGTCACCAGATCCTCAATAGATTTACTACGGTGCTTACCTCGCATGATCGGAATCGCGCAAAAAGAGCAGGGTCGGTCACAACCCTCCGCTATTTTAAGATAAGCGTAATTCTTGGGTGTTGTCGTCAAACGTTCACCGATCAACTCATGTCTGTAATCGGCCCCTAAGGCTTTTAATAAATTCGGCAATTCACTTGTGCCAAAATATTCATCGACATTGGGAATCTCTTTTATAAGATCTGGTTTGTATCGTTCGCTCAAACAACCAGTGACAAAAACCTTATCCACTTTCCCATCTTCTTTCTTTTGTACGTATTCCAAAATGGTATTTATACTCTCTTCTTTAGCATTTGCAATAAAGCCACAGGTATTGATTACCACGATATTACCTTCCTCTTCGTGTACTACCTCTTTGTTATTGGCTCGCAATTGCCCCATCAAAACCTCAGAATCATACACGTTCTTAGAGCAACCTAAAGTGACTACATTGATTCTATTCTTTTTAAGGGATTTTGTACGCATATTTTTTTATGGAAGGCAAAAATACAACAAGAGATATGAAGAACACCTTTTCAACAAAATTTCTTCGAATTTTACGTTAATCAATTGTAAACCAACAGTGTTCAAAAAATATAAAAACTCGAAATAAAAAATTTCTTGAAACCGAAATTTGATATTTTACCTCACCCGGTCTCGACGCTTCGGGAGCGAAAAGGCAGTTCCGACCTCTCCGAAGGAGAGGTAAATAGAAAAGAATTCTATATATCGGTATTGAAAAAAGAATCTACAAATTCGTGTTTGTTAAAGACTTGCAAATCTTCAAGACCTTCACCTATGCCTATATACCTAACGGGTATTTGAAACTGATCTGATATACCAATAACAACACCACCCTTTGCCGTACCGTCTAACTTGGTAACAGCCAAAGAAGTCACCTCGGTCGCCTTGGTAAACTGCTTGGCCTGCTCAAAGGCATTTTGCCCCGTAGAGCCATCCAAAACCAAAAGCACGTCATGCGGAGTATCATCCACTACTTTTTGCATGACCTTTTTTATCTTGCTCAATTCGTTCATAAGGTTCACCTTGTTATGCAATCGACCAGCCGTATCTATAATCACTACATCGGCATTTTGGCTAACCGCAGAACTTAGGGTATCGAAAGCAACCGAGGCAGGATCACTGCCCATTTTTTGTTTTACCATCGGCACATCTACGCGATCGGCCCATACCTGTAATTGATCTATGGCAGCGGCTCTAAAGGTATCGGCTGCACCCAAAACCACCTTGAGACCCATCTTTTTAAACTGATGGGCCATTTTACCGATGGTCGTCGTTTTACCAGCGCCGTTCACACCAACCACCATGACCACATAAGGCTTTTTGTCAGTCGGAATACTGTATTCGGTTTCTTCACCCACATGTGTTTCCGATAAAAGTCCGGCAATCTCTTCGCGCAAGATCTTATTGAGCTCATCAGTACCCACATACTTGTCTTTTGATACCCTAGCCTCTATACGGTCGATTATTTTTAAGGTAGTAGCAACACCTACGTCAGAAGACACAAGTACTTCCTCCAAATTGTCCAATACATCATCGTCGACCTTCGATTTGCCCGCAACGGCCTTGGTCATTTTAGAAAAGAAACTGGTTTTGGTCTTTTCCAATCCCTTATCGAGCGTTTCTTTTTTCTTTGATGAAAATATGTTTTTAAATAAACTCATAGTATTTATAACATCTTTGTTCAAAGATATAGAACTCAATGCTATTTTTAGAACCATTGTAATAGTTTAGGAGTTTGGAGTTTAGAAGTTCGGCTCTTGGGGCTTGTACCGTTTCTTGTTTGGATTTTCTCGAAAACAAAGGCACTAATGTTGTTTGTAACGGGAAAAGGTAAAATAGCCATGCCTACGGCAGGCAGGTTTAGGAGTTTAGGGGAGGGGAGGAATTTGAGTTTGAACCATGTTTACGGCAGGCAGGCTTGAATTTGAATTTGAATTTGAATTTAAGTTTGGGTTTGAATGTAAGGGTTTAGGAGTTCGGGTCTTGAGGATTATGCTGTTTCTTGTTTGGATTCTCTCAATGAAGTTATTGATTTCAAATAGTCTAGTGTCTAGCCTGGGTCTTAATAATAGTTAGGTCCTTTAATCAAAAGTCGGCCTTGGCGACATCAAACTAAACCACTCCTATGGACTAAAGTACCATAGGTTTTTAAATCCGACTAAAGTCAGCAGAACGTAAGCTTACTCCAATATAAATGTATCGGTATCGTTCCCAGACTTGCGATGGTGTTCCAAATACTCGTTTACCATCTTATCCGTTATATTCCCAGTACTCCAACAACCAAAGCCTATTGCCCAAAAGTGACGTCCCAAATATTTTTTCTTCAGTTCAG
>UOEL01000150.1_pt1 | contig 18945 bp, 11 predicted proteins | sample 1989351 | NCBI WGS metagenome assembly UOEL01 (sample SAMEA4712195, study PRJEB27164) | hydrothermal vent metagenome | biome: marine basaltic hydrothermal vent biome; feature: marine hydrothermal vent; material: mineral | place: Pacific Ocean | collected 2011-06-14/2011-07-23 | depth 1719 m
AACCTTTTGGATCTGTACACGGATTATTTACTGGTCGCCCACGAAGACCGTACGAACACAACAAGCGCACTTTACGGCATCCATGATAGCCTTTGCCAAGCTCGAACGATTGAAAATAAGAAACAACAAAAACCATTATGCCATGAAAAGTCAAATTTGGCTCGCTGCGACTAAAACCGCATGGGAGGAGTTGAACAAGTTATCAACACCGAATCAATTACAATAAAATCGCTGCGTAACATCAGTAAATAATGCTTAAAACAGTCATTTATTAGAACATAGCCAAATTGTTTTAATGCCTCGTGGGCTTGCCCCGAGGATTATTTACTGGCTCCGAACATTATAAGCATGAGTCCGAAAATGATTCTTAATGCTAAAGCTACTTTTGAATTCATAATAATTGGTCTTGTTGTTATTACTAAAGATAATAATTAATTCAGCACCTTCGTCGAAATTTAACCAATTAACTTTCAGTAAGTTACTCTATTTTCACTCGTAGCCCATCACTATGGCTACTGAATTCGGGGGCGTACATGCTCTGTATCGTTGTAATACCATTACTGAAATCACCGGCATTGTTGACTCTCAGGTCATATTCAAAAACGTAGACCCCTTTGGGCAGGTAATCAAAGAAGAAATTGGTGCTGGCATCTTTGGTACTTTCATAATACCCAAGACCGTCTTGCCATTTGTACCTTGACAATACGTTTATCGGCTCTAGACCAGAGGCACGCATATCTTTCATGTGAACGAATTCCATTGGGCGATCTACTCTTAACTCAATTCTGACACGAATTAAATCACCAACTTTTAAAGTTGTTTGCGGGTTGATCTCTGAAATTTGCTCTCCAGTATCGGTATTCTTTTTTAGAAAGAGTTTCTTTTTTAGTTTTAGGGGAGTTTCGGCCGAGGTAATCTTATCCAAATCTTCAAAATACTGCCAGTAAAGCGCCCCCCAGGCAATGCCCTCTCCTTTTTTACTGATCTGTACTTCGGCCATTTTAGGTTTTATCTTGGTATCGTTCCAAGCGGTTTTGTAGTAACCTGTACCTGCTTCCACTTTTACGTTTTCCAGTTTTGAAACATCTATTTTTTCTCCTCCAACGAGTACTTCTACGGCCTCTGTAACCGATAGCCAATCACTGCCCTGCAACAATAGTGCATAGACTGCTTCGGTAGTTGCTTTGGTGGTTTTCCATTGATTCGTCTGTTTGTTCTTTAACAACCATATTTTAAGGTTGTCAATGGTTTTGGTATCGTTTTGAATTTCTGAAAATGCTTCGATCAATAATGCTTGGGTCTCGATAGGGGCCTGATACCAATACCATGAATTGGTGTTCTCCTTCCAATACATACCCAACTCCTCAGAGACAATGCTATTTTCTTCTAGCGACCTTATTATTTTGTTCGATGTGGTCGAATCATCCATTCTATGTAAAACTAGGGCCAACATTCCTTTGGGGTATAGGCTTCTGTTCATCCAATATTTTTGGGCCTGACCTTTATAATATGTGGTAATTTCATTTACTTTTTTAGACTTTTTGACATCAGCGAAAAAGCTTCGCATATAGAGGTAATGGATTTGCGTTTGGCTCAAATGATCATCTTTGAGGTTCTTGGCGTACTTTTTCATGCGATTGTATTCATTGACGAATTCTCGATCTAAATAGGCAATGGCATTTTGGGTCATTGTTTTTTGATTATTGTGCTCACTTCGGCTACGCTCAGTGGCCGAAGTAGGGTTACTGAGCGTAGCCGAAGTAAGTTTGTTCAAATGCCCAAGACCTGTAATGATGTGCTGCGTGATAAACCTATTGTCAGGCCCACCATTGAACCATGCCCAGGCGCCTGAAGATTTCTGGTTCTGTTTTAATTTGTTCAAAGCAATGGCTTGTTCGCTCTTCATCTTATTTAGATTGAAAAGAAGCGCAATGCGTTTTTTCTGCTCTGTTTCTGACTGGGCATCTCGCAGCCAAGGTGTTTCTTGGATCAAAAGCGATTTCAGTTCTTGGTTCTTTTCTAAATTGCTTACCAAGGCATCAGAATTGGCCCATTGATCGAATACATCTTGAATTTTGGGGTTTGAGTTGGCGATATGGCTCGCTAGGGTATTGGCATAGTATCTTGAAAATGTTTGCTCGTTGCATTCGTGAGGATACTCCATTAAATATGGTAATGCCTGCACTGCGTACCAAGCGGGATTGGAAGTTATCTCCAAGGTCAATTTGTGATGTTTCAAGGTAGTTGAGGTATTGTCCCTCAATTTTTTCAAGACGAAAGTTTTGGTCTGGTTACTGCGTACCCACATCGGCAGGGTTTCGGTTACCAGCATTCTATTGGTCAAAACGGGCAATACATTTTGTTCTCCATCACTAAAATCTCCCGCTTTGGCAATGACCTTGTATTGCACGGCCTGAATGTTTTCTGGAATTTTCAATGTCCATGAAACTTGGGTGTTTCCCAAGGAGTCTACTTTGAAGGCTAATTTACCAAGGCTCCCTCTGCCTGCGGCATCTCCCCCGGTTGGGGGAGAAGTCAATAATATTTTTGTAATATCCTTTCCAGTTACGGCATCGGTCAATTCTAATTTAGCTTGCCCGAAAAATGTTTTATCAGTTAGGTTGGCTATTTTACTGCTGATTACGATCTTATCGCCTTCACGCAAGAATCTGGGTGCATTAGGCATGACCATCAATTCTTTTTGGGTAACGGTCTCTAAGGTTCTTACTGAACTTTTCAAGGTTTTGGTATGCGCCAGCAACTGTAATTTCCATTTAGTCAATGCTTCGGGCGTGGTGAAACTGAAAGAGACGTTCCCTTCTTTGTCGGTCAATAACTGTGGAAAGAAAAAGGCGGTTTCTTGAAGGTTTTTCCGAATTTTTACATCGTCAAAAGAACTTGCTTTATTTTCTTCAGTACCTGCTTCCTGTGGCTTTGGTTTGTTTACTGCTGATTTATCCTTATTCATTTCAGCTGAATCTTCTACTACTATTTCTTCCAAATTGGACATATCACTCTCCATTTCCATTTTCATTTCGGCCATTGGTGCTGCATTTTTCATTACTGCGTTTTCTTTGTACATACGTCGATGGCGACCATATCCAAAGTGCAATCCAAACCAATCGAACGAATCAAAGTGCTGGGTTTTATAGCTGTAGCTATCGTAATCAAGGTTGTATGTATTAAAGGAGCGCGTGCCAAAGCTTTGTTGGGCGTTGGCATACCTGCGCGAATAGTACGTAGGCTCGATTAATGGATCAAAGCCCCAGTAATGACCCCTGAAGGCATCTAAAGAGGCATCGTACATACTGGCCAATAATTCAGCGGTAACCTTATCGCCCTTTGGGCCTTTGATTTTGAACGACCAGGTTTCATCGGTGCCAGGCTGTAATTTATCACGAAAGGTCAGGGTCTCGATTTCTAGATCGCTACTAGGGTAGGGCACCGAAATCGACAAATTACCTGATTGAAATGAGTTATATGCTGAAAAGCTATAGGTGATGGCAAAACCACCTAGGTCATCTGTAGTTACCGGAACCGTAAAAGACACTGAGTTATTGTTCAAATGGATTAACTGGGTATTAATGATCTTTTGGTCTTTTTCAATATAAACCGTAACAGTTATATCTTCAGAACTTGATAATAAAGTGACTTTGACCTTGTCGCCGATCTCATAGTTTTGTTTATCGGTCTTGATTTGAAACAATTGATTGTCGGCCAGATTTTGATCATTATCACTAAAGAAGGTAGTCTGGACAATATCTTTTACCAATTGTCCAAATTTATCCTTGCTTTCCAGTTCGATTACGTATGCGCCCGATGGCCATTTTTTGGTATTTTTCAATAGAATTTCGGTGGATGTTCCAGTATCAAAAGGCGATTGCCAGACCAATTTCCCTTTTTCCCAATTTGAAGGGTCGTCCTCATTGCTGTAGGCATCATGAGGATACAGTTCTTTAAACTTGGCCTTACTGAACCCTTTATAATCAGGTGCTGACCAAGTACGGGCCCTAAGTACATTTTTAGGGGCTTTTAACTTGTACATTTTCAGCGTTCCCTTTGCAGGAACCGACTGTCCGTTTAAGTTGTTGGTGGAAACCGTGATCTTGGTTTCTTTTTCATCCTTGTTCAAGGGGTCGGGTATATTAATAGTGGCGGTCATTGCATGATACCCGACCGTAACCACTGTGGTTGTATTATGTGTTTCTCCATTGATGTCGGTAACATCAGCAGTAACTTCGTAACTGAAAGTGGGCAGGTTTTTTTTATCGACCGAGTTATCGGGCAGGGCCTTAAAATTGATTTCGTACGAGCCAGAAGCATTGGTCGTGGTCTCGCCATGTGCGATTTCTTGTGGCGTGGTATTGTAATAGGGATGATACCAGTAGTACCATCTTGGAAAATAGACCACTCTTTTTACACGGTACGTTACCTTGGCATCGGTAATCATACTTCTGGCATAGGCAATGGCTTTTCCTTTTACCTTGATGCTATCGTTCACCTTATAGGTCTCGGTAATGGGTTCAAAGAAGGTCTCGAACTTGGGGCGTTTGTACTCTTCTACAGAGAAATTTGCATACCCGTTTATAGCTACTTGTTTTGAGCTGACTTGTAACGAAAAATTGCCCGTAAGACCATTGTTGGGTAGTATGAATTCCCCAGAAAAAGAACCATAATCATTGGTCTTGAAACTTTGGGTCGCAACGGTTCGATAATTGACATCTTTTAATTCAACGTTTACCAAAGTGTTTTTCAACACTGAAGATACACCCTGATTGTTTTGTATGGCAATGCCTTTGAAATATAAGGGTTGGCCCGGTCGGTATATACTACGATCGGTAAACAAAAAACAAGAGTTCGTGATTTCTTGCGGACTTTGATCGTACTTGTTATTGACATAAAAATCATTGAAAAGGGCTTTGTCATTTTCGTGGGTGATACTGATGTTGACATCGTTCCAATGCTCTTTGGTAAGGGGCAAGGTGACTGTACCCATTTTATCTGAAAACAGGGTTTTACTCAATTTGTGACGATTGTAATTCTTGCGATAGGTGAACGTTACCTTTGCCTCACTAATAGGTTTTCCGTTTTGTCGGTTTACCACTTGAAAGTAATGGTGCGTATTCGTTCGGGTTTCTACCAAAGCCATATTGGTTACTTGTACCTGACTATAAGAAAAGGTTTTGCTTGTATTGTTTTTTGGAACCGCCAAAATCATATAAAGTCCGTTGCCCAAAGGTGGCATTGAAATTTCGGTGCTATGCGATTGATAATCTTTTTCGTTTTTTAGTTCAGTTTGCCATTGTTCGGCAATTGATAGTTTTTTGAGGAACGCCAGTTTTTTCTGTTCAGGATATAGCTCATTCAATTGTTTCAATTGGCTTTGCGATATCTTACGGGCCGAAAGTTGTAGGGCCTCATAGTTTTTATAAGCGACCAATAGCCGTGCGGTTGTATTTATGGGAATGTGCTGTTCTGTCGTTAATTGTAGATTTTTGGCTAAAATTTGGGTTTTTAGACCTTTACATTTATCGGCGCCCCTGCTTTCGGGAAACCCTGAAATTACGGATTCACAAATTTCTAACGCCTCTTTATATCTCCAACGATGTTCTTCGTTCACATTTGGTTGATAGGTGTTGCCTTGTTGCTGGTACAATGCGACGATTTCGTATTGATAAAGTGAACTGTTTGAATTCTGTTTTAGACCTTCTGCCGTGTTTTGAAGTACCTCTAAATACTGTTCGTCTTTATTTTCAAATGTTGCATATTGGCGAATGAATTTAAGGCGTTCGATGTCTACATCGGCATAGGCATCGAAAGACTTGTCGCCCAAATGAAATTTAAGCAGTTGTTGGTATACTAATAGTGCTTTTGATTGTAACGAAGTCTTGTCTTTGGTGTCGATGTTTCGCTGGGTAAATTGATAGGCCTCGCACAAAATATCAGGATCGTTCAACTCAAATTTATCGGCAGGTCTGGTAATGTTGTTTTCACTTGTTTTATAGAACTGTAGTGCCGTATGTGCCAACAAATCGAATAGAGTAGGGCGGTACAGTTCTGAATTGGTCTGTTTGTCGAGAATGTCGTCGAATTGTGCTGTTTTAATCTCTTTTAAACCTTTTTCGTTTTTCAGCGATGCTTCGAAATGAATACTTATCTCTTCGAACAATGTGGTCAGGTCCCAAGTCCGAAAATCAGTGGAATCTACCTTGGCTTCCGTTTTTGTACGATTGTAAAATTGATATCTATTTTGTTGAAAATACCGCCAGTAGAGATTGGCCAAATAGCTTTCCAATACATTCTTAGTGGGAAATTCGCTCTTGTCTATCTCAGACTTGAAATCATTGATAATCTTCAATTTCGCATCTTCCTCAAGGGTAATTGCGTATTTAGAGGTGTACAATAGGGCTTTTACGATTTGGGCAGAATTTTTATCCTTTTTAGCCTTTTCTGAAATAGCGTTGACCACTTTCAAAGCAGATTTGGTCAGGGCATCATTTTCTAGTTTTTCTACATTTTTCCATAAACTTGTATATGAATCATTGTTCTTCTGTGATTGCGCCGTGTGCGAAAAAACGAATAGTGCGAGTATAATGCTAATGTTCTTCATAGGTATAAAATTACACAACAAATATGTATCCTATTCTATTGGTGGGCAATATTAAGTGAGTAAAAGGGCATGATGGGTGAGTTAACGGTACTAAATTCCATTTTTTTTATACATACGAAAAAATCCCAAAGGTTTAGAAACCTTTGGGATTTGCCCCTAAAATTAAAATTTATATAAATACTACTCCCAATATGTAATCACGAACTCACACCGTCTGTTGACCTCGTGCTGCTGTTCGGTACAAGCTTCTTCGGTCGCACATTTTACTATAGTTTGGGTCTCGCCATAGCCCTTACCGGTTAGGCGTCTTTTTTCAATACCGTTTTCGACCAGGTATTCTACTACTGAGTTAGACCGTTTTTGCGAAAGGTCCATATTGTATTTATTGTTGCCACGTATATCGGTATGGGTGCCTATCTCTAAGATGACACCCGGGTTTTCTTTTAAGATCCGCAATATTTCATCTAAAGTCTCTTTAGACTTCAATCGAATGTACCATAAGTCATAATCGAAGTGAATCTTTGGCTCGGTTTTTATGACGATACGGTCACCTTTGCGTTCGATGGCAGGTTCTTTTTCAATGGCCCTTTCAACACGCTCTAAACGTTCTTTTTCAGCTTTTGCCTTGGCTCTTTGCGCTACCTTTCTTGCATTTTCTTCTCCTTTTATTCTTTCTTCTTCTGCAAGATGGGCTTTTCTAACTTCTTCTTCTTTTTCTTTTTGAACGTTTTCCGCTTTTTGCTTTTGGATCTCTGAATGAGACATCAATTCAAGAGAGCCATCTTTTATACTGCTTCGGTCTTTGTTGGTAACCACTACTTTTGAATTCTCTTCATAAGCGATTTTTCTACCCTGTACTTTGTATTCAACCTCACACGATGCCGCAAATTTGAATTCGGCATTTTCAGTTGCTGTTTGCGTTTCTATGATATTACCGTCACTATCGATAAGAACCACTTCGGCGAATGCGATAGGTAGTTTAGTAATTGCATCGGTGATAATACCTGCAATATATTGCTTGCAATCTTCAATAATGAGCTCTTTGGTTTCTGCAAATTGATATATATCGTCACTACCTTTACCTTCGGGTCTGTTAGATGAAAAGAAACCTTCCTTTTCTCCTTGGTTTACTGAGTAGGCAAAATCGTCATAACCACCGTTGATGGGTTTACCAACATTATCGGGTTTTTGAAAAGTACCGTTTTGTTGTTTTGAGATAAAAACATCCAACAATCCGAAACCGGCATGGCCGTTTGACGAAAAGTACAATTGGTTTGATTCGTCAATAAAAGGAAATTGCTCTTTACGGTTTGTGTTTATGGTTTTTCCTAAATTTTTTGGTTCCTCATAGGTTCCGTTGTCATTTATTGCTACTGCATATAAATCTAAAGAGCCAAAACCACCAGGTCTGTCAGATGAGAAATACAAGGTTTTTTCAGAAGGATCCAATGCTGGGTGCTCAGTGGAGTAATCATCACTATTGAAAGGTAGCTCGATTACATTCTGCCATTTGTTTTCTACCCATTCGGCCTTGTATATTTTAAGATTTGAAACCTTGTTGCCATCCGTTTTCTTTTTCCCTTTTATAAAATTGTTTCTGGTGAAATAAATGGTTTTTCGGTCTTTGGTAATGGCAAAAGTTGCTTCGTGCATCTTGGTATTGATGGTTTCCGAATAGTTTTTACTGATGCTATCGCCCATAGTCAATTGACTTATTGGATGTGCGTACATATCTAAATACCCCTCATTGTTCCATCGATATAGTTTTTTGACGAGTGCCTTCTTTTTGGGTGCAGCATAAATCAAAGAACTATCTACCTTCACTGCCCCAAACTCAGATTTAGGAGTGTTAAGGGCTAGATTTTCAAGATCAAAACGTTCGCCTATGGCATCTACGTTTTCAAGGTGGGTCAACTGGCCCTGTAGTTCAGCTACTTTGGCCAAATCGTTTTGAGAAGTGTAATAATCCATCAAGACTTCGGTTGCTTCTTCATATTCGCCTACGGCCTTTAATGTTTGGCTGTATTTGAAAAAGTAGCTTTCATCAAGATTTTCGCCGTAAACTGAAGTTAGGTACGAATACCATTTTGCCGCATTGGGCAATTGGTAGGTATTGTAATAACTATCGGCTAGATTTTTTATGACTACCGAGCTTTTATTGGTTTTTGCCAATTCTTCGTACAACGGAATCGCATCTGTATAATAGGCTCTTTCGAAATACGTATTAGCGCGTTTGAGATCTTGTTGCGCAAATGAGGCCTGCAAGAATCCGAAACATAGTATGGTAAAGATTATTTTTCTCATAGTTTGGTTTATTCTAGTAGAATCTAGGGGATTTGTCATATCCTTTATTAAGCCCTAACAAGTCAAGGTCGAAAAGAACAAAAATTTCATGTGAACCTGCACTGAAATCACTGAGGTTCGATAAGGTATAATCGTAGGCGTAGCCAATACGTAGTGAAGGAAGTACGGCTATATTGAACATTGCGCTTACCGAATCTTCTAAGCGGTATGACGCACCTACTTCAAATTTTCCGTTGATCAATGCGTTCAAAGAGGCGTCGATAGAAAGGGGTGACCCCTTGACCATTTTTGTCAACAATGAAGGTTTTATCTTTAGGTTCGGATTAAGTTCGTATACATAGCCTGCCGTAAGGAAAATATGTATTTCTTCTGACCCCAAACCTGTAATACCATCTCTATTTTCTAAATGTTTTGGCGATAGAAGGTTGGGTGCAGATACCCCGGCATAGAAATTTTGCCGATGGTAAAAAGCACCGATTCCTATATTTGGAAAACTACTGTTTACATTATTATTGAATGCAGGATCATCTTGAAGCTCGGGTAGTCTAAAGCCACTGAAATCAGTCTCAAAATTAGTTACACCTGCTTTTAGGCCCAATGATATATCACTTAGGTCATCCAATTTTAAGATATATGCAAAATCAACATAAAGGTTGGTTTCTTTTACGGCCCCGTCACCGATTTTATCGGTAACCAATGATAGCCCTGTTTCTATTTTTTCGCTAATGGGCACATGCCCGAAAAAAGTCAATGTCTGGGGTCCTCCAACGGCGCTTACCCATTGTGACCTGTAGAGCGTGCCAAAATTGAGCATGCCCAGGTCATTGGTTGTGTAAGCAGGGTTGATGACACTCATATTGTACATATATTGAGTGTACTGGGGATCCTGCTGTGCATGTGTACTCTGTTGCATAAAGAGCAAGAGTATACCTATGTATATTATTTTTTTCATATTGTTTTTGCTAGCTAGGTTTTATCGGTTCAAGTACAGGCGACCTTGTATTGGCTCAGACCCTACTTTATTGTAATTGATTATATAGAAATAAACACCGTTCGGCGAAGTGCCATTAGAGCTGCTACCATTCCATGAAGGGTTGTTTATATTGCCTTTGAAGAGCGATATGCCATATCGGTTTAAGATCTCTAAGGTGAAATCAGGAAAGATGGCCTCAATATTGGGTATAAAGAACGTATCGTTTCTTCCATCACCGTTGGGGGAAAATCCGTCAGGTATAAAGAAATCGTATTCCTCAGGGTCGCAATTGGTAAGGTCAACGGTTACCGCCATTCGTGCAGGAAGAATACAACCAGTTATGGGATCAAAGCTTTCGGCATAGTACACCGTACCCGTTATCAAAAGACCCGAAGCTTGCAGTGCATTTCCGTTTTCTGGTTGATCGTACCATACTACATCAAAGCTCGATACTTCTTCCAATGCGATAAGATCGGCTACCGTTGGGTCGTCAAGGGCACACACATTAAGAGTTGTGAATTGTAACGAGGCGGAATCCACACCAACTACGGTAGGGGTTACCTCGATCCTGTTCGTGCTTTCACATCCTCCATCGTACAACAAGGTTGCATAATACATTGTTCCATCAACAAGTGCAGAGGTGTTGGCAAGACTGTTTCCCCCGGTAGGCGAGTCAAACCATGTTATCGTTCCGTTATTGTCACCGGTAATGGGCAGATTGGCCAAAGTCGGATTGTCCGATGCACAAAAAACCGGAGTGCTGTCGGTTGTGGTAGGGTCTGTTGGGGTTATCAAAACAACTTCAACCCTTGTTCTTACCGCGACAACACATGAGTTTGTTGGGTCACTACTGCTAAGAAAGTAATCTTCGCCGTTTACCAATGGCATTGTGTCTGGCAATTGAGCCGCACTGGTCTCGGTATCGAAGAAAACTACGTTGCCCGTTGACGTAATCTCTATGTCGGCAAGTGTAGGGCCTGTTGCGCCGAATAAATTCACGCAGAACGTTTGGTCAGCCACGGCTTGTATGGTCGGGGGTCCGGCAATATCCAAAACACTAAAGGTAGTCTGTGGTGTTGTAGCTAAATCACAAAAGAGCGTACCCGATGGACTTGTAATACCGATGACGGTTAAATCCATTGTTTCATTTAGCGGCACTTGGGCCGGTAGGGTCATGGTAAACGTACCCGTACCTCCACTTAGGTTTGAACTGGCGGTCAGGGTATAGTTGCCATTGCTGGCCGCAACAAGATATTCAATATCGTAGCTACCATCTGCCACTAGGGTATCATCGTATGCGATATTTACAATATAAGGTGTTCCTGCACAGTAATCGGTGGCTGAAATAGTCGCCTCAAAAACAGCTTGTATTTGAAAAGATACTGATATGTTGGCAATGTCGCAGACGAAGTTAGAGGGTAGTATCTCATAATCGTAAGTATAGGTTCCTGTACCAGAGTTATTGTATATATCCAGTATATCGATAAACCTGTTAGGTAGATCTACATCGTTTTGGCTCCAGGTACCATTTGTGTCCTCGCCATTTAATAGCTGGTTCAAATTAAAATTGGTCAAAGTCGAAAAGTCTTCATTGGCACAAAATACCGTTTCAACAGGTGTGCCTATCGAGGGCAGTTTATGTACTTCAAGAACTATGGTCGATTGTCTACTGGGGCAAGTGCCGACCGCATCAACGGTATAAAGAAAGGTGTACTCACCTGGGGCTACCTGAGTTGCGTCGAAAGTATTGTCATCTAAGAACCCTGTAGGTGCCGCTTCGCTCCAAGTACCGTTGAAATCTTGAACTTGACCGCCCACGTTACTACCAAGGAAGCTATATAGGTTAACGTCATTCTCATTGTTACAGGCGTTCGCCCCTCCGTTCACATTGTCTTCCCCCGGATAACCGCCCAGTTCGATCGTAACTATGGCAGATTCGCCACATGCCGTATTGGTATATTGAAATTCATGGTCGCCAAAGCGGTTTATGGCCCAAAGATCGACGATTCCCGTAGCATCGTCCAATGCTGCGGAATCTGCTCCTGATACGGCCATCCATGTACCACCGGCCGTTGGGGCTCCACCCAAATTGGCAAAAAGGTCAAAGGTTCTTGTGGCGACATCTTGGTCTTTGTTACAAACTGTAACTGTATTGTCAGTTCCCGCACATTGTGCTACTAGATTATTCGAAAGACCTAGTACGCACGAGAATACCAAATACTGAAATATTGATTTAAAGAGTTTTTGGCTGATCATTTTTGTTTGATTTGTTTTTACTGTATTATCAATAGCATATTTTTTCAAAAGTATTTTTACTTAATAGCCTAATAAAAAAAATGTTGTGAAAAGGGCGATTTTAAGTGTGAATTGGTATAAATGTGTTAAAAAGGATAGTATAAAAATTGAATTTCATCGATCTTAATGGCATTTCATAGATCAAAAACAGACCAATTACACATTTCCAGAAGTTTTTAACCTTGATTACAATACCTATCTTTGGCAGATAATAAATACTCTTTATGAAAGTACATTTTATCGCCATAGGCGGAAGCGCCATGCACAATTTGGCTTTGGCCCTGCATCATAAAGGGTATACCATTACCGGAAGCGATGACGTTATTTTTGAACCTTCAAAAACCCGATTGGAGGTAAAGGGCCTATTACCAGAAGATTTTGGGTGGTTTCCTGAGAAAATCAATGATGGTTTAGATGCCGTGATTCTTGGTATGCACGCAAAAGCAGATAACCCTGAACTACTGAAAGCACAAGAATTAGGGCTGACCATTTACTCTTATCCTGAGTTTTTATATGAACAGTCTAAGAGCAAGACGCGAGTGGTTATCGGTGGAAGTCATGGAAAAACCACCATTACCTCAATGATTCTGCACGTACTCAATTATCACGATAGAGCTGTTGATTATATGGTAGGTGCCCAATTGGATGGGTTTGATTGCATGGTTCACCTGACCAATGAAAATGATTTTATTGTTCTGGAAGGGGATGAGTATCTGTCTTCACCAATAGATAGAAGACCAAAATTTCACTTATACCGACCCAATATCGCTCTATTAAGCGGAATCGCATGGGATCATATCAATGTATTTCCCACATTTGAGAATTATGTAGAGCAGTTCGAGATTTTTGTCGATAGTATTGTAAAAGGAGGAAGCATTACGTACAATGAGGAAGATATAGAGGTAAAAAGGGTTGTGGAGGCATCTGAAAATACTATGCGAAAATTACCTTACAAAACTCCTGAGTATTCAGTAGAAAACGGTCAAACACTATTGGAGACACCAGAAGGCCCTATGCCAATTGAGGTTTTCGGAAAACACAATCTCAGTAATTTGGCAGGTGCAAAATGGATCTGTCAGAATATGGGTGTAGACGAAGATGATTTCTACGAAGCCATTGCTACGTTCAAGGGCGCTTCAAAACGATTAGAGAAAATAGCCGAAGGTAAAACCAGTGTTGCGTATAAAGACTTTGCCCATTCACCCAGTAAGGTGGCCGCGACTACAAAAGCCACTAAAGAACAATACCCCAATAGAAAACTGATTGCGTGTTTAGAGTTGCATACGTATAGTAGTTTTAATCCTGATTTTTTGAAGGAATACAAAGGGGCTTTAGACGATGCCGATGTTGCAGTGGTATTTTATTTGCCCGAGTCTGTCAAAATAAAGAAACTAAAGGAAGTGACCCCCGCACAAATTTCGGATGCTTTTGGTCGTAACGATCTACAAATATATACGCAAGCCACTGAATTTAAGAACTATATTTTTAGTCAAGATTTTGATAACTCGGTATTGCTATTAATGAGTTCAGGAAATTATGGCGGACTTGATTTGGATGAGGTGAAGAAAAAAATAGCCCCTTGACATTCAAAACGTTTCCTGAACGGACGAGAAAAGTATGCGAATACGTTCTGTTTTAGATACTAAAAGAGATATAGGATTACTTTTATGATGATATCAAAGAATTGTGCGTAATGCCGAAAAAACATTTTAGCATCGAAATTAGCTGCAAGCATAAGAGAACTTTATACACCTATTCAACCGACAGTTAAACAGACAGCAGATAACGTTATTTATAGTGAGTTTTTACCCGAAAAAGGACTTCAAAACTTCATCTATTGCTATTGGCAACTGAAAACCACCAAAAAACTTTCTGAGCAGTTTAATCTAAATAATTCCTCGACGGCTTTGCCTCGAGCCTGCCTCCGGCAGGCCTGCCTGCCGGAGGCAGGGTTTCCGATTACACCTCCCCTTGGGGATAGCCTTCCTACGGCAGGCAGGTCGGTTTCAAGAAATTTTTTATTCGCATTTTCTAATAAAAAACAAGCCAATTTATAATGGTAATAACCTGTGGCTTCCATAACACAATGACTATCTAACAATTTCAAATACTTTTTAAAACCTGAACAATTATTTTTAAATTGAGAATGAACTCCTTTTTCATCCATAACATCAAAGACATCTTTACTGATATCTACACCATAATATTTTGTATCTTTATTCATGAGAAATTTGTTTTTGAAAGAACAATCTACGTTGCTTTCCACTACTTAAAAACGAGGTCTAAAGCCTCAAACAACCTGCCTACCGCAAGCAGGCTGTTCGAAATATAGGTAGAAAAGAGAGGGGGTTTTCAATGTTGACGAGATCTTAAGTCTTTGCGTATAAAATAACCTTGATCCTCTCTTTTGTTCTTTCTGATTTATATCCTAAAAGTTAAGAAATTAAACTTAAGAAGTGTATAAAACATAGCTATTATAGGCTTTCCGAGAGTTTTTTGCTTATTTACGAAGTCCGCCAAATTTTTATATTTGGCTTTTTGAGAAATTTAAGATAAAATAAAAATAAAAAAATTCGGCTCTGTGTTTATCCGAAAAGTTAGCGTCTTTTTACACGCTACGTTTCATACACAAACCGCTATGCCATTACAAAAACCAATGCAAAACCTAATAAAATATATAAAATCAAAAATCTCTATAACTCAAAAAGATATAGATTTAATAGAAACATATTTTATACCTGTTGATATTTCTGCACAAACGAATATTTTGAAGGCAGGAAAAATAGAACGATATATCTATTTCTTGAGTAGTGGAATTGTAAAAGGATTTAAAAACATAGATGGAAAATTAATTGTAGAACATCTTGTTGATGAACAAAACTTTTTCAGTTCTTTAGACAGTTTTATAAGCGAAACACCTGCGATTGATTATTTTGAGACCATTACCGATTGCAAGTTGTTGAAAATATCTAAACCAGATTTTGACCTTTTACGAGAAGACGGGAATTTTTGGAGCAATTTTTTTGAAGTTGTCACCAATGAACATTTGAGTTGCAAAATGGAAAGGGTTAGGGATTTTCAAACACTTACCGCCAAAGAACGCTATATAAAGTTTGTAAATCGAATGCCGCATTTAGCCTTGAATGTTTCCGTTGAAAACATAGCCTCTTTTTTAGGAATGGAACCGCAGTCATTAAGTCGCATTAGGAAACAAGTCACTTTCTAACAAATGTTATTTTTCAAAAGTTAAGGGTTATTGACCTTTGCTCAAACAACAACAAAAAAAGATGAGCAAAGAAATTTCATTAGTAACAGGAGCAAACGGACATTTAGGAAACAACTTGGTAAGGTTATTACTTTCTCAAAACCGAAAAGTTAGGGCAACAGTAAGAAATAGTAAAAATCAACAACCTTTTGAAGGATTGGATTGTGAAATCGCACAAGCAGATATTACAGATAGATCATCACTTAAAAAAGCGTTTCAAGGCGTTACCAATATATACGCAGTTGGTGCAAATTTTAGTATGTGGGCAAAAAATCCGAAGAAAGAAATTTATGACAATAATGTTCAAGGAACTCAAAATGTATTTGATATTGCCAAAGAATGTGGCGTAAAAAATATTGTATATGTGAGTTCGGTAGCATCTTTGGATTTTACAGAATTACCTGCAAATGTAGAGAATGGATATAATAAAGACCGAAGGAATTGGTATTACAATTCTAAAAATGACTCTGATAAACTTGCTTTGGAATTAGGTAAAAAACACGGAATTAGAACTGTTTTGATTTTGCCTTCAGCGATGATTGGGCGTGAGGCTTATAAATTAAGTTACACGAACAATCTTGTATTACAAATTTTAAATGGAGAGATTCCTGTAGATACAAACGTAACTTTAAACTGGATAGATGTAAAAGATGTGGCTTTTGGAGCATACAGGGCAATGCAAAAAGGCAAGAATGGAGAACGATATATCTTATCAAATGAACAACATACCACATTACAGGGAAGTGTAAAAATAGCATCTGATTTATATCCTGAACTGAAATTAAAAATCCCTAAAAAAGTACCTAAATGTTTGCTGTATTCTGTTGCGGGATTGATGGAGTTTACAAGCAAGATCACAGGAAAAGAACCTTTATTACAAAGACAATATATAGATATGTTTTATGGGTTGAAACAAGATTATGATATTAGCAAGTCTAAACAAGAACTGGACTTCAATCCCAAATCATCAAAAGAAGCACTAATAGATGCCTTGAAGTACTTAAAAAATGAGTGGAAAGAGGAGAAAACGGCATAGAACACTGTATAAAAATAATAGCGGTTTTAGTGCTAAATTCAAAGGTCATTTTTTTTTGTACAAAATTTAGTGTTAAACTTGAAAAGTAAGTGCTTTTTATTCCCTTACTATTCTTACACAAACCGTTGCGAGGAATGCCCCTGAAGGTCGAAAAATGCTTGCACTTGCCTTAACCATTGACCGTTGTAATGAATTTAAAAAGAATCCCATGAAAGAAACATTCGCGATTTTAATTTTAATATCCAATTTGACATTATTCTCTCAATCGGATAAAATTGTTGGTAATTATTCACTTACACTTGGAAATAAAGAAAATCACTTAGTTGAATATAAATTGACTTTAAATCAAGATGGATCATTTTTCTTCCATTCTTATTCAGACAATAAACGGGGAATCCCACCAGAAGTAAACAAATACGGAAAAGGGAAATGGATTGCTGAAAACAAAGTGATTACTTTTTTATTAGATAAGGAAAAAGACTTTGATGACAAACATACTTTGGACTTTAATAATTCCAAGGCGAGATTTGTGATAAAATCCCCTAGAGACAAAGCTGACCGAATAATTAAAACAAGGCTTAAGTTCTTTGAATCTGAAATTTTCTGGATAAAAGGAATTGACATGTTTAAAATATAAAAACGCATAGAGGCCAGTAGTTCGCTACTTACTTTTTTCATTGGTTTTGTGGCTAACTGTCTGGTCGAGTTCAGTCGAGACCTTTTTTAGAATTGCGTATAGTTCTCTCCCGAGGCTTCGGGATCGCTCGAACGGACAAAATTGCAAAAAACTGACAATCAGATTATTGTAATTAATCTTACCTATGTACTTATCTACTGACCTCTAAAAACGCATTCCAAAAAGCCATCACAATAATAAAGAACCACAAGAACTACCACCTAAAGATTCAAACCCCAAATTGCCTTAGGTGATGATCCAAATGCTTGTACTGCATCTTGCCCCATTGTTCTTTTGTAAACGATCCGAACAAGGGGTTCGGATTCCATTGCTCCCTTTCTTTGACCGCATAAAGATCTTGTACCAATTGGTTTAAAATTTTGTGCTCTTTATAAAAATCTCTTGTTTCTTTTGCCTTTAGTTGTGATGAGGTAGGTAGATTTTTTCGCATAGGTTTATCGTTGTACATTGATTTTTTAAAGAACCATTGGGCGAGCAAACTTCCTTTTTTTTGAGGTTTTTTGTTTTTAACAGCTGTTAGTATGGGCAATTGACAATGCCAAATCATTTGACCAACTGTCATTTTACCCCATTTTCGTGGTGATTTTTCTTCTAGAAGATCAATGCGTTCCATGATTTCCTTAAAGGCGGTTTCTTCAAAAAGAGATTTCATATCAGTAAATTATTTAGAGTCTAATTTACAATAAAATCCGCTCCTGTTGTATTTAGCCCTAAAATGGGTTTGCAGGGATAATAACCGTTATCAATTGACTATTTTTAGCAGATGCAAGAAAAACCAACATCACTGTCGATTAAAAACTGGTCAGATGATGATAAACCTAGGGAGAAACTAGTGCGAAAAGGAAAGGCGGTCTTATCAGATGCAGAGCTTATCGCCATTTTGATCGGTTCGGGCAGTAGAAATGAGAGTGCCGTAGGACTTTCGAAGCGCATTTTGGCCTCGGTCAACAATAACCTCAATAATCTGGGCAAGCTCACTATAAAACAGTTGACGCAGTTCAAGGGTATTGGTGAGGCAAAAGCCGTAACCATCGCCGCTGCTCTCGAAATGGGACGGCGTAGAAGGGGCGAGGAAGCCCAAAAGATAACTAAGATCAATGCCAGTGCCGATGTCTTTGAGTTATTGCAGCCCATTATAGGAGAGCTTGAACACGAAGAATTTTGGATTGTTTATTTGAACAATTCAAATAAGGTTCTTCATACTGCACAATTGAGCAAGGGCGGAATTACCGGTACCTTGGTAGATGTGCGATTGGTAATGCGACAGGCATTAGAATTTGGTGCGATTGCATTGGTCTTGGCCCATAATCATCCATCGGGAACATTGAAACCCAGTGGGGCGGATAAACAAATCACCCAAAAGCTAAAAGCTGCTGCCATGGCCCTTGATATAAAAATTTTAGATCATTTGATCATTACCCAAAAGGATTATTTTAGCTTTGCCGATGAAAAACTGCTTTAAAGTAGGGTTTCAGGTTTAAAAAGTTAAAATGAGTTCAATACATTAAAAGATTGGTAACTAGATAGTACCTAAAAAAAGCACTTAATAATTTGGATCTTTCCTAATATTATCGGATCTTGTGGTTATGGACAAAGATGCTCTAATATCGAAGCTTTTTCTACGATTAGAAAAATTGGAAAGAGAGAATATAATTCTTAGAGAGCGTTTGTCCAAGTATGAAACTTCAAAGAACAGTCGCAATAGTTCCATTGCTCCTTCACAAGATGAGAATCGTCCTAAAAAGAATCAAAGTCTACGGAAATC
>UOEL01000105.1_pt1 | contig 18436 bp, 18 predicted proteins | sample 1989351 | NCBI WGS metagenome assembly UOEL01 (sample SAMEA4712195, study PRJEB27164) | hydrothermal vent metagenome | biome: marine basaltic hydrothermal vent biome; feature: marine hydrothermal vent; material: mineral | place: Pacific Ocean | collected 2011-06-14/2011-07-23 | depth 1719 m
AAAGACAGCATCTTTTTACTTTTCTCTTCATCTTGGAGGTTCCACCCGATAATAACGCCTCGGAACGTGCTATTAGAAATGTAAAAGTGAAACAAAAAATATCTGGACAATTCAAGACAGTGCGAACTGCCCAAAATTTTGCCAAAATACGTTCTGTTATCGATTCTACTATCAAAAATGGAATGAACGTATTGGAAACAATGAAGCTTATTGCTAAATTGAACCCCAATAATGCATACTAGCTAGTTACATATTTTTTAAACCACTTCGATTTGGTTTGGTTTGAAGTTTTCTTCTTTTTGGAATTATAGATTCTAAATTTTGTAGTTAAAATAACACGATTACAGTTTTGCTTAACACTTATCTACCTGAACACTCAAAAACCGGACAGGATCCAGGCGCAGGTAGGTTATGGTAAGATTTGGGTAAAAAAGTCCGAATGTTTTAGAAGCCCTACTTTGTGATATTTCATAAACGATTGTTATTTCAATCAAAATTGTTATATTTGTATGAAATAACAATCATTTTAGTTATGGCTAAAAGAAAGCAAACGCTGTTTCCCAAACATATAAAAGTTTTGGAGCAAATGGGCGAAAACATAAAATTAGCACGGAAAAGAAGAAAGCTTACAACGGTTCAAGTTGCTGAAAGGGCCGATATTGTTAGAAGTACGCTATATCTTATAGAAAAAGGCGACCCTAGCGTGGGTATTGGTTCATACTTTAATGTATTACGGGTTTTGGGGCTACAAGATGATTTTCTAGGACTAGCTGCCGATGATGAATTTGGAAGAAAACTACAAGATTTAGAACTGTTATAATATAGAAATGGCGACTGGAAAATTAGACATATACGTTTATGCGCATTGGCAAGGCATGCCAGATGCTAAAAGGATAGGCATTCTTTCGGCACACTATGCCAAAGGGAAAAAAGCCTTCAGTTTTGAATATGATAAAGCTTGGATAAAATCCGAACAGCAATTGTTGTTAGATCCTGATATCCAGTTTTATTCTGGTCCGCAGTACCCGAATAATAAAGAGAACTTTGGAGTCTTTTTAGATAGTATGCCAGATACTTGGGGAAGAACGCTAATGAAAAGACGTGCCGCACAAGAAGCAAAGGAAAAGAATGAAAAAGCACCAACCTTATACGAAATCGACTTTTTACTAGGGGTGTATGATGAAAGTCGGATGGGGGCATTACGTTTTAAATTAGAACCAGACGGCGCATTTTTAGATGACAATGAATATTCACCCACACCACCATGGTCTTCGGTAAGAGCGTTACAGGAGGCAGCTAAGAATTTTGAAAATGATTCCGATAACGAGGAAGTAAGAAAATGGTTAACTGTTCTTATACCATCTGGATCCTCTTTAGGAGGAGCAAGGCCCAAAGCGAATATTTTGGATGAACATGGGAATTTATGGATAGCGAAGTTTCCTTCTAAGAATGATACTATAGATAAAGGAGCATGGGAATTCTTAGTTTACCAATTGGCTATAAGTTGTGGTATTGATATGACGCCTTCAAGAATTGAAAAAATTCTTGGAAACTACCATACATTCTTTACCCAACGTTTTGATAGGTCAGAAGGGCAGCGGGTACACTTTTCATCCGCAATGACCATGACAGGCAATAATGAGGATACCATACGAGATAACCCCGCAAGCTATTTAGATTTGGCAGAGTTCGTTCAAAACTATGGTACTAACATCGATGAAAACTTGGAACAACTATGGCGAAGGATCGTGTTTCATATTGCCGTTTCCAATACCGATGACCACTTGCGCAATCATGGTTTTATTCTAACACCTAAAGGTTGGGATCTTTCTCCCGCATATGATATTAACCCGTCCATAGATAAAGGTGGTTTAGCGTTGAATATTGATATGGATAGCAATGCTTTGGATTTAGGATTGGCGAAAATCGTGGGCGAGTACTTCCGATTGGACAATGAACAAATGGATTCCATTGTCCAAGAAGTACTTGAAGTGGTTGGACAATGGAAAAAAATTGCTAATAAACTTGGTATTTCTAGGGCAGAGCAAGAATTAATGGCATCGGCTTTTATGGATGGCTAACTAGTGCATCTGTATATATGTCGATAAAATTCAAAAATTTTGACATATTCAGAAAATATGTTGATGGCATAGACATTTTGCCATAGTGCAAAAATCGGTCGAAGTGATGCCCTTCTTGTTGGGCTAGACGAAGTAAACGATATAGAACGCCTTGAGCGGGTCGAACTTGACCTGATGGAAGAGCGTGCCCGCCGTGGGGGGCTCGTCGTAACGACAGAAAGCACACTGTCTGGCATAGGGGCCGCCCCCAGCACACCAGTTGCCGTGACCGCACTTGCGGCATCGGAAGCCATCGCCCCATATAGTATCCTTAAGTTTACCCTGAATTAAGCATTTTAAAACTCTTTACAAAGTGCCTAAGCCAAATGAATTAATGGAATTCCAATTGAGTAGATTTGATTTATGGTTTTGATTTAGGTATATTCTTTTTAGCACATAGAGAAAGGGGTAGAGAGGAGGGAAGTCGGTAAGAGCTTCAATGTAAATATAGACAAGAGGCCCAAAATACGGCGCATAAGATATTGACCATAGTCAAAAAAACAGTAGTTTTACTCTAGAAAAGTTCTTTACTTAATTTCATCAAACGGAAAAGGTTACACGTAACTGTGCATTAATAGGGAATCTGGTGAAAATCCAGAACTGTCGCGCAACTGTAAGTAACAAGAAAGGTTTTTATCCTCGTAGTCCACTGTTCTTCGGAACGGGAAGGACGATAAAAACTGTTATAAGTCAGGAGACCTGCCTATTCCGCTATGACTTTGCTTTCGCGATTAGAAGCTTTGTGTCAGGTATGGTGTATAGGTTTGTTTGATCCTGACACATGGAGTACTTGTGCCTTGTTAGTTTGCCTATCCATTATCTTTCCAAATTCATCTTCTCGTGTATTGTAAAATAGAAATTGCGCAACGAGTTTTTAACTCAAAAATTTAATCATTAAAAGCATAGTACATGACAAAAAATATTACTATTTCATAAACGTCTGAATTTTAATCTTTTACAAAAATGTCATTTCGAGCGCAGTCGAGAACTTGTTTTGCTAAAAGGCTTAAAGAAAGAGGTTTCGACTGCGCTCGACCGGACATTTAATAAATTCAACTGATTTTTGTCATGTACTAAACATTAAAAGTTAAAAGAAATGCAAACACACATTCTTGGCTATCCGCGAATAGGTAGTAAAAGGGAACTCAAAAAAGCCTGTGAGCAGTATTGGTCAGGCAAAATTTCTGTAAAGGATCTGGTAGAAACAGGTGCCCATATCCGAAAACAGAATTGGAGATTACAACAAGGGATGGGCATTGACCTCATTCCATCAAATGATTTCTCGTTTTACGACCAGGTATTGGACATGTCGCTTACTGTAAATGCCATACCTAAGCGTTATCATGAGGTCATTCTAAAAAAGGAAAACCCTGAACTGGATCTTTACTTTGCTATGGCCAGAGGTTACCAAAAAGACGGACTCGATATTACGGCGATGGAAATGACCAAATGGTTCGATACCAACTACCATTACATTGTTCCTGAATTTAAAAAAGGGCAGCGTTTTAAATTGTTTTCCACAAAACTATTGGATGAATTCAAGGAAGCCAAGCGACTAGGTATTCTTACCAAACCAGTACTCATAGGCCCTGTTTCCTATTTGCTTCTTGGCAAGGAAAAGGGAGAAGGGTTTCATCGGGTGGAACTCATCGAAAACCTATTGCCCGTTTACATTGAGATTCTATCCCAATTAGAAGAATTAGGTGCCCAATGGGTGCAGTTCGATGAGCCCTTTTTAGCTTTAGATTTGAGCAATCGTGAAAAGGAAGTGTTTTTGGAGACATACACCACCATTAAAAAAGAATTTCCGAACCTAAAGATACTTCTTGCAACTTACTTTGAAGGGTTAAAGGAGAATATAGAATTGGCCACATCGCTTCCTATATATGCATTACACCTGGATTTAGTCCGAGAACCGGGACAATTAACAAGTGTATTGCAGAACCTTCCTGAAAATTTGAGCTTGTCTTTGGGAATTGTAGATGGAAGAAATATCTGGAAGAATGATTTTCAGTCTTCATTGGAGATAATCGAGGTCGCCAAGCGAGTTTTGGGCGACGATAGAGTTTTAATTGCGCCGAGCTGTTCTCTGCTACACTCCCCATGTAATCTTGATTTAGAGACCAACGAGGATGTATTGACTCCTGAAATCAAAAACTGGTTGGCATTTGCCAAACAAAAAGTAGAGGAGACGGTAACGCTTAAAAAATTGGCAACCGGTATCCAAGACATTGCAATAAGGGCTCTGCTAAGTGCCAATAAAGTGGCCATACAAAGCAAGAAGACCTCGGTATTGATACATGATCAAATGGTGAAAGACCGGGTCTATGGCATTACCAGTGCAGATTCACAGCGTAACAGTCCATTTTCGGTACGTCAAAAAGGCCAGTACAAATCATTGAAACTGCCTCTTTATCCTACCACCACCATTGGCTCTTTTCCACAGACCACAGAAGTACGTGGTTGGCGGGCAAAGTTCAAAAAAGGTGAATTAACAGGTCGGCAATATGACGACTTGTTAAAAGTAGAAATAGAAAAGGTTGTCCGTTGGCAAGAAAAGATAGGCATGGATGTATTGGCACATGGAGAGTTTGAGCGCAATGATATGGTCGAATATTTTGGAGAGCAATTGAGCGGATTCGTTTTTACCAAGTTTGGTTGGGTACAAAGTTACGGAAGCCGATGTGTGAAGCCACCTATTATTTATAGTGATGTACACCGCCCTTCCCCAATGACGGTGAAGTGGAGTATCTATGCACAAAGCCTTACCAATAGGCTGGTAAAAGGCATGTTGACAGGGCCCGTCACCATTTTGCAATGGAGCTTTGTGCGGAACGATCAGCCACGTTCCGAAACCTGTAACCAGATAGCATTGGCGATACGGGACGAAGTTCTTGATTTGGAAAAAGCCGGAATAAAGATTATTCAGATTGATGAGCCCGCAATTCGTGAAGGGCTACCGTTGCGTAAAAGTGATTGGCAAGGATATTTGCAATGGGCGATCAAGGCGTTTCGCATTACCGCATCAGGGGTAAAGGACAAAACACAGATACACACCCATATGTGTTACTCCGAGTTTAACGACATTATTCAGAACATAGCCGATATGGATGCAGATGTGATTACCATTGAGTGCTCACGCTCGCAAATGGAACTTTTGGATGCTTTCGCAGAATTCAAGTACCCTAATCAAATTGGTCCAGGTGTGTATGACATTCACTCACCGCGTGTACCAAGCAAAGATGAGATGGTAATGTTGCTTGAAAAGGCCAAGACCGTAATTCTAGAAAAACAACTCTGGGTAAACCCAGATTGCGGATTAAAGACACGTCATTGGAATGAAACCGAAAAAGCTCTGGAGTCAATGGTAGAGGCCGCCAAAACACTTAGGGAAAGAGCTGGCCTAACAATCGGTTAAATTTATAATGTCCAACGAAGAAAAATATTGCCCACGCTGTAATGCACTTTTTGAGTGCAAAGTGGGCTCTATTTCTTTGTGCCAATGTACAAGGGTAAAAGTGTCTAAAGAAGAACGGGCTTGTTTTGTTAAGCAGGTGGTAAAATGTCGTAATATTTAATATTGTTTCTGTATATTTTTTTATAAAAAAAACAGCCTTGCGAACAGCAAAAAAATCAGAGAAAGAAGCCATGAGGGTATTGGCTACAAATATGTATAAAAAGGAGATTGGCCAACGACAGATCTCTATTATTTTAGGTGTTAGGGCAGCTACAATATTTGATTGGGTCAAGCTGTATGAACAGTATGGTAAAAAAGGACTGAAAGAAGTGAAAAGAGGTCGTAAAAAAGGTTCCGACAAACTTCTTAGTGATAAAAAGGAGGTAGAAGTTCAGAAAATGATAATAGATAAAATGCCTGATCAATTAAAATTACTGTAACTATTCAGGTGCTAGATTACAATTGTTTTAAAAGCATTAAGCAGGTTAGTTCCATTTTTAACACAGGTATCGGTTACCGATCTAATAACAGCGTATATTTGAGCTCCTTTTTTGGTTTTGAACTGCCCTGAGACTTTCCCTGCCTGCCGGTAGGCAGGTGTTTTACCTTTACCTTTCTTATTGCACGCTCTGTTGCATTGTTGTCTGGGGGTACATGGTGAGAATGAAGAAAAGTAAAAATACAGTGTTCATATTTCACCATTCTCCTATAGAAGGCTTGAAGGTTTTTATGATCTTCCTTTGAAGGTTTTTCCAGTAAACCCTTTAGTTTTTCTAGAATTCCATCCCTATCCGGTATTGGGCGGTTGTACCGATCTTGATTTAATTTCCTTTTTAGTTTAACCCGCATTATTCATAGTATGAATAATGCGGGTTAGGCCCATAGCTTATCGGGCTATTGACATTTTCGGGAAAACCCCCTTTGTTGTTATGACCACAAGAACATATTTTGTCATGTGCCCGGTGTTCGGTCTACCTTGGAACAATGGGCGGTAGGCCCACTACCTGTCTTTTAACCATTTTGCCAAGCGGCATTTGGGCAAGGCCCGTGCCGAAAACCCCACAGAATTCAGCAATATGTTCAATGATCGAACCCAGGGCTTCGACCATTTTCAATGTGCTGCCCTTATGACCTGGTTGACCGCCTATTTTCTTATCGGATTTTCGACGTAGGCCTTGGTTTTTCTTGGAACGGTTCTCGTCTTTAGAGGGAGGTGTTGAACTATTACGACTGTTCTTCGGCTTTTCATATTTAAGCAGGCGTTCCCGTGGTATTGTATTTTCCCTTTCCAATTCTACAACGCGTTTTTCTAATGTGCCTACACGTAACACTAGAACCTCTAGGCTGTTCAAACGAATTAAAAGATCCGATATAATCTTATCCTTGTCGATATTCGAAAGATCCGATATATTTTAATAAGATCCTAATAAATAAGTATGTTTATTACCTGAATAGTTACGAATAAAGTATTTTTGTTGTACACCAAAACAAAGAATACGTTGGGCGATTACAAAAGTGGATTGGCATACGCAATTGAGCAAGACCGATCTGATGAATTATCAGAGTATAGAACCTTATTTCACATACCAAAAGACAAAGATGGTAATGATCGACTGTACTTCACAGGTAATTCTTTAGGCCTGCAACCCAAGACAACGCAAAACTACCTTCAACAAGAATTGGATGATTGGGCGAAATTTGGAGTAGAAGGCCATTTTGAGGCCAAAAACCCTTGGATGCCCTATCACGAATTCTTAACCGAAAGTATGGCAGCAATCGTTGGTGCCAAAGCTATAGAGGTGGTTATCATGAATACGCTTACCACCAATTTGCACCTATTAATGGTCTCTTTTTATCAACCTACGCAAACCAAGTACAAAATCATTATTGAGAGCGATGCTTTTCCTTCTGATAAATATGCAGTGGAATCACAATTGAACTTTCATGGCTTTGAAGCGAAAGATGGTTTGATACTATGGCGACCTAGAGAAGGCGAAGATCTCTTGCGAATTGAAGACTTAGCATTCATTTTAGAAGAACAGGGTGATGAAATTGCCTTGCTCTTAATAGGTGGTGTGAATTATTATACGGGCCAGTATCTCGACATTAAAAAAATAGCTGAACTAGGTCATGCCAAAGGCTGCATGGTCGGTATCGACCTTGCCCATGGTGCCGGCAACATACAACCTAACTTACACGATTCAAATGTTGATTTCGCAGCTTGGTGCACCTATAAATACCTAAATTCAGGCCCTGGTAGTTTGGGCGGACTATTCGTTCACGAAAAACATGCGCACAACAAAAAACTAAAACGTTTTTCAGGCTGGTGGAACCACAATAAGGAAACACGCTTTAATATGCGACAGCCTTTTGATGTTATGCCCGGTGCCGAAGGGTGGCAACTGAGCAACCCGCCCATTTTGTCTATGGCGGCCATAAAAGCCTCTTTAGACATGTTCAATAAAGTGGGTATGGATGCCTTACGGAAGAAATCAGTGAAACTAACGGGCTATTTTGAGTTTTTGATCAATACTCTAAATTTTGATGGAATTAAAATAATAACACCCTCAAACCCTCAAGAAAGAGGCTGTCAGTTATCTATTCAAATTAATATCAAAAAAATGGAAGCGGATAAAAGTCTGCATCAAAAACTGACCGAAGCACATATTATCACCGATTGGCGTGAACCCGATGTGATACGCTGTGCCCCGGTACCCTTGTACAATACCTTTCAAGATGTGTATACTATGGTCGAGAAGTTGAAAAACATATTGAATGAATAACAAAGAAAACATACTCATCGTAGGTGCTGGTCTTTGTGGCTCTTTATTGGCTTTACGATTGGCCCAAAGAGGTTTTGAGGTGAGTGTATACGAAAGTAGGCCCGATTTACGAACTACCGATATATCTGCTGGAAAGTCCATCAACTTGGCCTTGTCTGATAGAGGCTTTAAAGCCTTACGTTTGGCAGGGGTCGAAGAAAAAGCCAGAAACATCTGCATACCCATGCACGGGCGTTTGATACACGACATAGAAAAAAACACCTTTGCCTCAAATTATTCAGGTCGAAAAGGTGAATACATTAATTCTATCTCAAGAGGTGAATTGAATGGCTTATTGCTTACCGAAGCCGACTTATATGACAATCTAACTATTCATTTCAACAACGAGTGTACCGCTGTCGATATTGATAATAATATCGCAACATTTTACGACCATAAAACCAAAAAGAGTTTTGAAGTAAAGGCAGAGGTCATTTTTGGTACGGACGGTGCTGGTTCGGCCCTGCGAAAAAGTTATTATTTAGAACATAAATTCCTTTTTAGCTTCTCCCAAAACTTCTTGACGCATGGCTATAAAGAACTTGAAATTCCTGCCTCAAAAGAAGGCAAGCATTTAATTAGTAAAGACCACTTACATATTTGGCCTAGAGGTGATTATATGTTGATCGCACTACCCAACCTTGACGGTAGCTTTACCGTAACCCTATTTTTGAGCTACGAAGATGGCGAGTATAATTTCAATAACTTGAAAAGTGAAGAAAAAATCACTGAATTTTTTAAAAATCAGTTCCCCGATGCCTTGCAATTGATCCCTGATATAGCAAGCGAATTTTTCAATAACCCTACAGGTGCATTGGGTACCGTAAAATGCCACCCGTGGTATTATCAAAACAAAACCTTGCTTATGGGCGATGCCGCACACGCCGTAGTACCGTTTTATGGTCAAGGCATGAATGCCTCTTTTGAAGATGTTACTGTTTTAGACGGCATTATAGATACTTATAAAGATGATTGGGGCACCATTTTCAAAGAATATCAAAAAGCACGAAAAGACGATGCCGATGCCATTGGCGATTTGGCCGTGGAAAACTATTACGAAATGCGCGACCATGTTTCAAACCCCATATTCAAGAAAAAACGTACTTTAGAAATGGCTTTGGAAAAAACGTTTCCGACACAGTATTTCTCTAAATATTCAATGGTGACATTTAATGAGGATATGCCCTATCATACGGCAATGCTCAAAGGTAGGGCCCAAGACAGGGCACTGTTGAATATGATCGCGAATAATGAGATTTCTTTTGAGTCTATCTCGACTGCGCTCAGTATGACAAACGATAAATTAAAATCTATTTTAGCCAAGGTTAAATTTGAGACCGAAGAAATATTAGATGAAGATAAGGTTGCAAGAACTATGCGACATTAATTTAAAAAAATGAGCAAAATAACACCTAGAGGAGCCTACCCACATACAAAATCTGTAAACGGTTTTATATTCGTATCTGGCACAAGCTCTCGTAGAGCTGACAATACTATCGCAGGGGTCGATATTATTGATGAAATGGGCACAAAACACCTAGACATCAAAGAACAGACCCGCGAGGTTCTCAAAAATATCGAAAAGAATTTAATCAAAGAAGGTGCCACCTTGGCCGATGTGGTCGATGTCACCTCGTTTTTAGTGAATATGAACGATTTTGCTGGGTATAATGAAGCCTATGCGGAATTTTTCAATAAAGAAGCAGGACCCACACGTACTACCGTCGCAGTACACCAATTGCCGCATCCTGACTTGGTGGTAGAGATTAAAGTGATGGCGTATAAAAAATAGTAAACAGTAACTCGAATTTCAGAGATTAAAGGTGACTGAGCGTAGCTGTAGTTAGAAGTTTAGAAAATCAAATGTCAGTGAACAAATAATAGTCAGTTTGAATATAATATTTATTGAGTTAGCGACAGAAACAAAGAACCAGAAACAATAAGAACCTAAAACTCCCGAACATTTGGGACAGGATGATTAAATATGAAAATATTAAATTACATCAACGGAAAATTTTCGCCTCCCATCGCTGACGAGTGGTTAGACAACTACTGTCCCGCCAACGGTGAAGTCTACGCACGTATACCCAATTCATCTAGTGAAGACATTGAGCAAGCTTATGAAGCTGCAAAAAAAGCTTTTCCGTCTTGGTCGAAAACCACCATAGAGGAACGCAGTAGAATATTGATTAGAATTTCAGAACTTTTAGAAAAAAACATACAACGTTTTGCAGAGGCCGAAAGTAAAGACAATGGCAAACCGATCTCATTGGCCAAAGCCGTAGACATACCCCGTTCTGCAAGTAATTTTCGTTTCTTCGGCAATGCCATAACACAATTTGCGAGTGAAAGTCATGAAAGTGTGGGCCAAAATGCCATTAATTATACCTTACGCCAACCCATTGGGGTCGTGGCGTGTATATCACCATGGAACCTACCGCTCTATCTCTTTACTTGGAAAATCGCCCCTGCCATAGCAGCAGGTAATTGTGTAGTGGCAAAGCCCAGTGAGGTTACGCCCATGACAGCATACCTATTGGGCGAAATCTGCAATGAGGCAGGTTTGCCCAAAGGGGTCTTGAATATAGTCCATGGCTTGGGAACAACGACCGGGCAGGCCATTATCGAGCATCCTGATATCAAGGCGATTTCCTTTACCGGCGGTACGGCAACAGGAACTCACATTGCTAGGGTAGCTGCGCCCATGTTCAAAAAACTATCCTTAGAACTAGGTGGTAAAAATCCGAATATCATCTTTGCGGACTGCGATTATGAAGATATGCTGTCAACAACGGTTCGGTCATCTTTTTCAAATCAAGGGCAAATTTGTCTTTGCGGAAGTAGAGTTTTCATAGAAGAAGCCATCTACACTAAATTCAAAACTGATTTTGTTGAAAGAATAAAAGGGCTGAAAGTAGGGCATCCTTCAGAAAAAGACACTAATATAGGGGCCTTGGTATCAAAACAGCATCTCGAAAAAGTGATTCAGTATATTGATATCGCAAAAGAAGAGGGCGGTACTGTTCTTTGTGGAGGGAAAAAAGTAACGGTCAAAGGCTTTGAAAACGGATACTATCTAGAACCTACCGTCATTGAGGTACCAACAGATGAATGCCGAGTGAACCAAGAAGAAATATTCGGGCCAGTGGTGACCATCATGCCCTTTAAAACGGAAGATGACGTATTGGCCATGGCAAACAAGGTGAAGTACGGTCTATCGGCCACCTTGTGGACCAATGACCTAAAACGCACCATGCGTATGAGCAACCAATTACAAGCAGGAATCGTTTGGGTAAATACTTGGATGCTACGTGACCTGCGCACCCCTTTTGGGGGTATAAAAGATTCGGGCGTTGGTCGTGAAGGTGGTTTTGAAGCATTGCGCTTTTTTACCGAAGCGAAGAACGTGTGTATCAAATATTAAGCGACCATAATGGTATTAAACTGGCTACATAAGACTATGTGATACTAGACTATGTGATACTAGACTATGTGATACTAGACTATGTGATACTAGACTATGTGATACTAGACTATGTGATACTAGACTATGTAAAGATCAATAGTTTAATCGAAAAAAAAAACTGGGGTCGGCCTTGGGCGGGGCAAAAAGCACCATTGGTCATTATGACTTATTAATATAAAACCAGCAGTATGGTTGTATTTTTGATCGGTGCAATTAAAACGGAGATAGATGAAAGTAATTAATATTCATAAGAGAATTATTGATCACCCAAAAGGAAAGGTACCTGAATTGCTTGGAACCCTATCCACTAAGAATGATAAAATCTGGCCTTATGAAAAATGGCCGGCAATAAAATTTAGTGAGGGATTAGTTGAACCCGCATTATGCAATAGAACTTCGTGATGAGGTTTGAAAGACCAATAAAATCAGTGATTTTACTTCAAGCAGCATAGCACCGCTATGGTGCTTGAAGTAAACCAAGTGAAACGTCTTATTTTGAAGGTATTTCAAACTGTAATAGATTTTGCGGGTTGAAGGAAGCAAAGGCGGCCACGGACCGATAAGATATTCAATTGAAAAATATATACCGAATGAATTTATTCTGTTTAGATTTATCAAGCCGACTGGTTTTAATGGAATCCATAAATTTGAAATTATAGAACTGAAAAATGGAAAAACCGAACTAAAACATACCATTGATATGGATGCTGTAGGAAAAGGGCTATTTACTTGTAATTTGGCTATTCGAACACTTCACAACGCTTTATTGGAAGATGCACTAGACAAAGTTGAAAATCAATTTTTAACTGAAAAACGCAAAACCGAGTGGACTATTTGGGTGAAAATCCTTAGAAAAATATTAAAGTAAACCAACCTGAGGCAGGCCTACGAGGCATTAAGTGGCAATGATTTTTTATTTCGACGCAAGCCTGCCTGTCTGGCGAGGCAGGCGTCAGGGTATTAAACCCCCTGAAGTTTCGAGAGTAAGAATAAAGTTGGCAATAAACCGAAAATGGAGTGCTTGAAATCGCCCAATGCCTTATACACAAACCAGTATGGCGCAAAGCAAACGGGCAAACAGTATATGACTAGAATAAAAAACCTAGAGAACAAAAGATGGACTTAAACTTAAAAAACAAAAATGCCCTGATCTGTGGTAGCACGCAGGGCATAGGAAAAGCATCGGCAATGGCCTTGGCGAAAATGGACGCCGACATCACCTTGATAGCCCGAAACGAAATTGCCTTAAAACAAGTTTTGGCAGAATTGCCCCAACAAGGAAACCACAGTTATATCGTTGCCGATTTTACTGACCCCGAAGGTTTGCAATCAAAAGTAGCTACGTTCATTGAAAAAAACCACGGCTTTCATATTCTGATAAACAATACAGGCGGCCCAAAAGGCGGCCCTATATTTTCTGCGGATTTAGATGAGTTTCAAAGTGCCTTTACGCAGCATTTAAAAAGCAATCACGTATTGGCGCAATGTGTTGTTCCGTTTATGAAATCTGAAGGTTTCGGTAGAATTGTCAATATCATATCAACCTCGGTAAAACAACCCTTAGACGGACTTGGTGTGAGCAACACCATTCGTGGAGCCGTGGCAAATTGGAGCAAGACCCTTGCCAACGAATTGGGATCTTTCGGCATTACGGTAAATAATATCTTGCCCGGTGCTACTGCCACAGAGCGTTTATCGAGCATTATCAAGAACAAATCAGATAAGACAGGGGCCAGCATCGAAGACGTTTCTAATGCCATGAAAAATAGCGTACCAGCCAAACGTTTTGCAAAACCGGAGGAAATCGCCAATGCGGTAGCCTTTTTGGCCAGCGAGGCAGCCTCGTACATCAATGGGGTCAATCTACCCGTAGACGGTGGCCGAACAAAATCGTTATAAAAAACATTTCACAGGGGGAATGTATTTTAAAAAAAAAGTATCTTTAAGAACTTTATCACTCTTAGCGGCCCAGTTATGAGTTCTTTCCATTTTGGAAGGATTAAGACGGGAATTTATTATGAGCAAATTGGTACAACCCCTAAATTTCAAAAAATGGATCGATGAGAATCGTCATTTATTAAAACCCCCTGTGGGCAATAAGGTAGTTTGGCAAGATGGCGACTATATCGTTATGGTTGTTGGCGGGCCCAATAGTCGAAAAGATTACCACTATAATGAAACCCCTGAGTTTTTTCATCAAATAGAAGGTGATATGGTGTTGAAGATCATGAACAATGGTATACCCGAAGACGTTCATATCAATGAAGGCGATATTTATCTTCTGCCACCAAAAGTGCCCCATTCTCCGCAAAGATCGGCCAATACCATAGGTCTGGTCATTGAATATCCACGACCAGATGGTATGATGGATGCCCTTGAATGGTACTGCGAAAACTGCAACGATCTTTTGTACCGTGAAGAATTTGCTTTGGACAATATAGAAACCGATATGCCCGGTATTTTTGATAAATACTATGGTGATAAAGAAAAACGCAGCTGCACTAAATGTGGTAAAACCATGGAGCCGCCAAAGTAAGTAACACGAAGAACTAAAAGACAGCGATCAAAAAAATGAAAAGAAAACTACGCATCAACGGGCATTCGCACTTACTGCCTTACCCAGAGGAGATTCCCCAATTTATGAAAGACAAGGGGATTTTTTGGGTAGGTAAGGACCGGAAATTCATGCTTCAAAAAAATTGGAAGCGCCCCGTCACCGATTCGAGTTTTTTCTTAAATGAAAAGTTAGAATGGATGGGTCGTTTTAATATCGATCATGCCGTCGTTCTAAATTTATCACAGCTATATGGCAATGGCCTACGCTTGGAAGAAATGAAAAAAGCCCTGCGTTTTCAAAATGATTTCAATGCCAAGGTACAGCATGACCACCCTTCTAAATTCACAACAGGCTTTGTTGTACACCCTGGTTTTGTACGTGGTGCCTGCTGGGAAATCGAACGCTGTGTAGAACAATTAGATATGCGATTATTATGCTTACCCACCCATTATATGGATACTATTGGCGCCTGGCGCTGCATATTCGACGAAGAGAACGAACCCATTTTCGAACTGGCCGACAAGTACAACCTTGCCATAGAGATCCACCCGTACGATGGAGAAAAATTCATTTTGCTTGAAAATACCTCATGGCGTTTTCATTTAATATGGATGCTCGCCCAATGTGCCGACGCCTATCATTTTTTAACTTTAAGCGGGTATCAAGACAAATACCCCAATATGCGCGTTTGTTTTGCCCATGGCGGACAATTATCGCAGATCAATTTAGGCAGGCGTATTCAAGGCTTTGATGGTAGACCCGACCTATTTGAAGGCCAACAACACCCCAGAAAGGCGGTAGGGCATAAAAACATCTTTTTTGACACCTTGGTCCACGATACCGGTTCTTTAAAATTATTGGTCGAAAATCAAGGGTACAAACAGGTATTGATGGGCTTGGACGACCCCTATCCGTTGGGAGAAATGGAGAGTGAAACACAATCATCGTACCCAGGAAAAATATTGGATCTGGCCATGGAGCGTAACATTATCAATCAAAATGAATATGACGCTATTTGGGAAGACAATGTAATACAATGGTTATTTGGTGATGATGCCGAGGCCAAGAAAAAATTTATGAACAGGGTTTTGGGGTAAAAAAACTTCACTGATAATCTACCCCCCAGGTATCTGAAAAAAAATCGCCACGAATGCACTAATTTTTATATTCGTGCATTCGTGGCATTAAAATCACCCCAACCACCCCTCGCGATCCAAACTACGGTATTGAATGGCCTCGCCAATATGCGTGCCATTGACCTCTTTGGTATTTTCTAGATCGGCAATGGTACGGGCCACTTTTAAGATTCGGTCATAGGCACGGGCAGAAAGGTTTAAACGCTCCATCGCATTTTTTAGAAGTTTTTTTGAGGTGTCGTCCAATTTACAAAAACCACGAATTTGTTTGGTGTTCATTTGGGCGTTGTAGTGTACGTTCGCCATATCTTTAAAACGCAAGGTCTGCAGCTCACGAGCTGCCGTTACCCTTTTTCTGATTTCAACGCTACCTTCCCCTTTTCTATCTTCAGAAAGTTTTTCAAAAGGTACGGGGGTTACTTCAATATGAATATCGATACGATCCAACAAAGGCCCTGAAATCCTACCAAGGTACCGTTGCATTTCAGCAGGCGAGGAAGTCACGGGGGCATCCGGGTCATTGAAATACCCACTTGGGCTGGGGTTCATACTGGCCACGAGCATAAAACTACTCGGGTAGGTCACTGTAAAGCGTGCTCTTGAAATAGTAACTTCCCGATCTTCCAATGGTTGGCGCATAACTTCGAGTACGCCCCTTTTGAATTCCGGTAGCTCATCCAAAAACAACACACCATTATGCGAAAGTGAGATTTCACCAGGCTGTGGGTACGCCCCTCCCCCAACAAGGGCAACATCTGAAATCGTATGGTGAGGCGACCTGAACGGGCGTTGGCTCATCAATCCCATATTCTTGACCTTGCCCACGACACTATGAATCTTAGTAGTCTCCAAAGCCTCTTGCAAAGTCATGGGCGGTAAAATGGAAGGCAATCTTTTGGCCAACATCGTCTTACCAGATCCCGGTGGACCGATAAGAATAATATTATGTCCGCCAGCAGCGGCAATTTCCATACAGCGTTTTATGCTTTCCTGCCCCCGTACATCTGAAAAATCAAACTCGGGAAAATCGAGGTTTTTATAAAACTCCGCGCGGGTATCGATAATTGTTTGTTCTAGTGGTTTGTCTTGGTCAAAAAAATCAATGACCTCACTGATATTATCAACACCGTACACTTTTAATCCTGATACGATGGCCGCCTCTTTGGCATTGTCTTTTGGCAGAATAAAACCTTCAAAGCCTTCTTCTTGCGCTTTTATAGCGATGGGCAATGCCCCTTTTATAGGGTGCAAGCTTCCATCTAACGAAAGCTCGCCCATAATAATATACTTCTCTAAATGTTCTGCTTTTATCTGTCCTGATGCCGTTAAGATTCCCAAAGCCAGCGTAAGGTCGTAAGCAGAACCCTCTTTTCGTAAATCGGCAGGGGCAAGATTCAATGTTATTTTTTTACCGGGAATTTTGTAACCGTTATTTAGTAAGGCAGCGGCAATGCGGTAATTACTCTCTTTGATCGCATTGTCAGGAAGGCCCACCAAATGGTACCCAACTCCTATATCTACATTTACCTCAACGGTTATCGTTTGGGCCTCTACCCCAAAAACGGCACTACCATAAACTTTTGTAAGCATCTTTGTGTTCTTGCGCCTAAATGTAAGTAAAGATTTTTATTTGTTGCGCAAACCCCTTATGAAAAAAGCAAATTAGTTGACCGTAAAGATTTCTTTGACCACGACCGGCCTACCATAAATTGAAAAGCCCTCTAAACTCACCTCATACTCACCTGTAACCTCTGAGGTATAAAAAGAGAGACCCATTTCCTTACCTTCTATTGAAATGGTGGGTTTCCATAATAGTTGGTTTCTAAAGTCAGGTATATTGGGGTTTGAACCCATGGTGTACGACTGAGCAAAATAGTTCTTTAAAGGTCTCGGACCGGTCAACGTTATTTTGATATGGTTACCAGCGGCCATCTTTTCAAAATAATCGCCATCATTGGTTTCTATATTCACCATTCCGAAATAGTACTTCCCTCCTAGCCTATATTTTTCACGTACGGTATTTACACGCACGACTTTTCTGGTGTCAAAATCCAATATGTCATTGCCTCTTGGTATCAGTACTCCATCGATGAACACTAGGGCGTCAAATTCAGATTCTTCGTAGGTCTCGTCAAAAGACCTGACTTTAAAGACGAACTCCCCTTCTTTGTTCTTTTTTGTCCAAACATTGGGTACTAGTTAGATAATGGTTTCTTTCAGAGTCTTGAATCGGGTATATTCTACAAGGTGAATGGTTTCTACATAGTGTCTGGTCGGAAAGCGTCTTATTTTAAAATTTCACAAAAGACAATTGTTAATTTGAGTTGTAAAAATTTGAGTTTTGTTCTGAATTTCCTTTTCAGACTGTTTTTATTGAAAATGGTGATTTTTGCTCCAAAACCCTTGAGTTTGGGTATAGATATCCCATAAGGTGCAGTCCTTTGACAAATAATTTTTTTCTCTTATGCCGCTATGGTCATTGTTATAATTTTTTTCTTGCTTTTCTTTTTCTTAACCCGCATTATTCATACTATGAATAATACGGGTTAAGATTATTTTTGATATTTTAAACGTTTACATTACGGCTTTGGTTCATGAAAAAGAAGGTAGTGCCACTAATTACGACAAGTTGATGCTGCAGACGCTGCCAGAATTTTATCAGCGAACAGATATTTCGCTTTATAATATTCTATTGAACGCTTGCCGTTATGTAGCCAGCCTATCAGATAGTATGGCGGTACATATTCACAATAAGATCATGGGGAGATCGCTATAGCTTGCCAGTGAAAAAAACTAAGACCCTATTAAAGTGTAAAAAGTTAAATATTCGTTAAATTCGCACTATAATTCGCACTATAATTCGCACTATAATTCGCAC
>UOEL01000103.1_pt1 | contig 18367 bp, 16 predicted proteins | sample 1989351 | NCBI WGS metagenome assembly UOEL01 (sample SAMEA4712195, study PRJEB27164) | hydrothermal vent metagenome | biome: marine basaltic hydrothermal vent biome; feature: marine hydrothermal vent; material: mineral | place: Pacific Ocean | collected 2011-06-14/2011-07-23 | depth 1719 m
ATTTTCGGTCTGTCCTATTTTAAAGGTATGGGTACCATCGTTGTCAAAACTATGGTACAGCCCCATACAGTGCATCAATTCATGTGCCACAAAAAAGGGCATGGGGTTGGCGTACATAACACATTCTTTAGACGAAATGCCATTGGCGTGGCCTCCTAGACCTACAATAGCGGCACCGCTCATTCTACCGCCGGGCTCACCCAAGAAGAACACTTTATAATGGCTGGCATATTGGGCATTGGCCGGTTTGGTTTCAAATTGTTGGGTCAAAAATTCTACTAGACTGGCACCACCACTGTTGTTGTATTTATGGAAGATATTTTTACCTGTCCCAGAATCAAAAAGAATATAATCGGTATTTAAAGTTTGTACTTCGGGCTTTGAGTTGTCAAATAGTTTAAGGTCTTCATTAGCTACGTCAGGTTTTACAAGTGCTTGTTTTAAAAATGGAGCCAGATAATCCTCCTGAGTGGTTTTATTTGCACTTCTAATACCCTCTATAGGATTAGTCGCACCATTTATATTGGTTTGGACATTTACAAACACAATTTTACCGATTCTTCTATTCGCTTTGTCGTTTGCCCTTATGGTTAGCTTGCCCGATAGAATAGGTGTATCTGGCGTGCCATTTGCTTTGTTCTTTACCGCCCATACTTTTATGGTTTCATCTTGGGGCAGGGTATGAATGCATTGTAGATTAATCTTTGTTTCGTTGGGGCTACCCGCTGCGGTCACACCGTTCATAGCGGCAGGTAGCTTGTACTGTTTCAAGGTAGCATCTTTAGGGGAGTCTACCGCACCTGTAACATCAAAATACTTTTTTGAAAATTCTAAATACAGTTCATCAGGGGCTACATCAACTTCGGTCAATAGCTCTAATTCTACTTGTGGAGGTGTGGTGGCATTAGCTTTTCGATAGATTGTGAGCCAAGGGGTATAATATTGTATAGGGTTGCCCGCCGTATCTTTTCTATTGTTGATATTGGTAGGGTTATATTCATTCTCTAATGCGGTGTAATCTTTTGCTGTAAAGACAGCCCCTGATTGCGTGGCATACGTAGTTCCGTATTCCCCCACATTTTTCTCATAATCCACATCTCCGCCTATACTGGTATCTTCTTTCCGCATCCAATCGAAACCATATTCTCCGCTCCAAGCACTATGGGGCCTAAAATGGAGTGTGGCTTTGGGCTTTGGTGTAATTTGTAACGTACCGCTCTTTTTGCTACTGCCTTTATGGGTGACTTTGGCTATTAGTTTATCGATTTCGGCAGTTTTGCCTTCTTCCCATTCTTTCTTGATTTTAAAGGTGCTTAGCTCTGCCACGCCCTCTTCGGTCAGGTACTCGGTAAAAGATAGTGATTTTTTACCGCCCTCAAACTCGCTGCCATCTTCTTTTTCTATGGTAATCGCCACACTCCCTCCTTCTGGGTTGGCCACTTTTACCTGCAAGGCCACTTTACCATCGTATTCGATCTCTTCTACAGATTCGCCTTCTGTACTTTTCCACTTTACCGAGGATAGTTTTGGCTGTAAGGGTATAGGTGCTAGGGTAGATTTTGCTTTTTCTCTACTAAGATCGGTCACTTTCCACCATTTCTCAAAGACCATATCGCCTATTCGCAGAATACCGGGCGATAGGGTGCAGGTATCTGTAGCGGGGCTGTTGCTATTGCTGTCAAAATCACTATGAAAACTGACCACATGGGTATCGAAGAACTCATAATCTACCAGTTTCGACATGCCGTCGCGTTTGTAAAAACGAATATGGCCATTGCACATGGTGTCTTGTGAGAGCATGAGGCGCAACATATCGGTACTGCCATCGGCCTCTATCGTAATCGTGAATATACCGCCATTGGGCAGGGCGGTCGGCTGAAAGGTGGTGGGGTCCAGTTGTTGGTAGAACCGCACATTGGTGTCGAGCACGTTAATGGCTCGCCCGTTCATATAAAGTTTGGCCAAAAAGCTCATAGTGTATTGATGGGTTTTATGGTTCGTAATGAACTAACGCTTTTTAAAGAAAATTCTTATGCTTCTTATGTACGTTTTAAAAACGAGTGTAAGATATGCAATCGCACATAAAATATGTTATAAACGAACAAGGATTGTTTTAATCGATTAAAGGCAGCTAATATATAGTAGAATTTGCCTGATGTAATCTGGGTCTGGTGTATAGCGCTTAATGACAGAATCAAAAACAACCTCTTATACCAATTTAACATCGAAATGTCGCATATTATCCGTCAAGGAACATACCTTTATGCCATGAATCGTAGTGGTGACCCCGAAATACCAAAAGGAACTTGCTGATTAGTTAACAAATAGAATAATGATTTTAAATACATTTTATCTACGCTTTAACTGCGTGTTAATTGCATTTTAAATACAGTTATGGTATATTTGGTCTATGGAATTCAATCCGAATTACAGCATAACAACTTATCTGACAAAACAATTATTAGAAATTGAACGACACAAAGAAGCCATTACTATTCTTCCGGTAACAGCAAATTTAATCGCCTCTCTTCAAGAAACCGCTCGATTACAATCCACGCATTACTCTACTCAAATAGAAGGAAATGCGTTAACACAAGCAGAAGTAAAAAAAATCCTCGGGGCAAGCCCACGAGGCATTTAATGGAAGATAGTTTTTGATTTGATGAAAACCATCCGTTTTCAAACTTTCCTCTAAAAATCGAGGCAAGCCTCGGGGAATTAAACCCAAAGAGATTAAAGGCGCTATAGGTGAATTTCCTGGAAGAGAACGAGATGAACGAGAGGTTAAGAATTACTTTCGAGCATTAGAATACCTTGAAGATGAATTGAAATTAGATGTAGAGATTTCTAAAAAACTCATTCAAAGTATTCATGGGTTGGTATGGAAAGGCTTCAAAAAAGGGACGCCCTATAGAGATGGACAAAATGTAATTCGAGATGGAGCTACGGGAAACATTGTATATATGCCTCCTGAGGCTAAAGATGTATCCATCTTAATGAACAATCTGATTGATTGGACTCAAAAAATGATGCTAGAAAATGAAATTCCTACACCAATAGTTGCCGCATTATTTCATTATCAATTTGCAACCATACACCCTTTTTATGACGGAAATGGCAGAACCGCTAGGCTCCTTACAACTTTTATTCTTCGTAAAATGGGCTATGGAATGAAAGGTATGTATTCTTTAGAAGAGTATTATGCAAAGAATTTGCAAGGGTATTACAAAGCATTAACTATTGGTGCTAGTCATAATTATTATGGTGGACGTGCTGAAGCAGATGTAACACCTTTTTTAGATTACTTTTTAGAAGGCATGGCTATCTCATTTAGAAGTGTACGCCAAAAAACACAACTTTTAAAAGCCTTAAATCAAGATCGAACGATTCATTTTCAAAAAAAAAAATTGAGAGAATTACGTCCGCATCAAAAACAAACACTGTCATTGTTCATCAAAAATAAAGAAGTTTCAATTCAAGAAATTGCAGCGCATTTAGGGTTAAAAAGCAGAAGCACTTATACTCTTGTTAAAAAATGGATAGATGATGGATTTATTCAAATTGAAAATAAATCTAGAAAATCTAGAACCTATGTGCTTACAAAGCAATGGGAATTATTGATTGCTCAAGAATTAGAAAGATAATTCAGTCACTCAGACTCCAGTTCTAAATGGCTATATCCTTTATCAAGTAATTGTAATTCAGTATTCAAAAACAGCGAACACGCTCTTACTCATATGTCAAGTTAAATTAGAGTAAGTCCATTAGCGAAAGAATCAAATATCACCCTCTTAACACCTGTAAAATCGCCTCTGATTCAGAAACTTTGCGAAGTTTTAAAAATGCTTTTTGCAAGGTATTGAGAACGCTTTGGTACGATATGCCCATGACTCTAGCGATTTGGTCGGTTTTTAAATCACTGTAATACTTTAGATATACAGCCTCTCTTTCCCGTACTGAGAGTTTGTTCAAGAGATTGGCAAGAGCATTGGTCTTCATTGAAGTCAATTCTTGCTTTATTGCAATTTCCTCAGCTGAAAATTCAAATTTCGATATACTTTCAAACAGTTCATCATAGTCAGTGAACTTCCGCTCTTTTTTTAGTTTTTTGAAAAGGGAACGCCTAAAAGAGACAAAAAGATAGGATCTAATATTGTTTACTTCACCTATGCCTTCTCTACGGTCATAGAGGTAAACAAAAAAATCTTGTAAACAATCTTCAGTCAAAGAAGGGTTGCCAGAAATTTTAAGTCCGTAATCATAAAGCACAGAATAGTACCCCTTGAACAGAGTAGAGAAGGCATTTACATCGCCTCTCACAAAAAAATACCATATTGATTTTTCAGGTGTAAGATCCATCCTTTTAAAATATCCGTAACGTCCAAATATATGAATTTTTAAATACTGGGTTAGGAAAAGCCCTTTTTAGCACGTTTTTTAACAAATAGATCCAAGGGACACCCAGAGTTTAGTGTCTAACGAAAAAAACTTTTTGTCATTGAATCGAGGACATAACCCCGTATTTTTACCAAAAACAGCATCCATGCAACAGTTATTAGACCGTTTTTTACGTTATGTTCAAATCGATACCCAAAGCGACCCAAATTCAAAAACAACGCCCAGTACGGAAAAACAATGGAATCTCGCCAATGAACTTGTTTACGAACTGAACCAAATAGGAATGCTCGATGTCACTATTGACGATAATGCCTATATCATGGCCACACTGCCGAGTAACGTGAACAAAGAAGTACCCACCATTGGGTTTATCTCGCATTTTGATACAAGCCCTGATTTTTCTGGCACCGATGTAAAACCTCAGCTAATAGAAAATTATGACGGTGGGGACATCCTATTAAATGTGGAAGAAGAAATAGTCTTATCACCCTCCTATTTTGAAGATTTATTGCAGTACAAAGGCCAAACCCTAATTACAACGGATGGTACCACACTCTTGGGGGCAGATGACAAAGCAGGAATCGCTGAGATCATTACAGCTATGGAATACCTAATTCAACATCCTGAAATTGAACATGGTGAAGTAAAAGTCGGCTTTGCCCCTGATGAGGAAATTGGCCGTGGCGCCCATAAATTCGATGTAGAAAAATTTGATGCAGAATGGGCGTATACGATAGATGGTAGCCAGATTGGCGAACTTGAATACGAAAATTTCAATGCAGCGAGTGCCAAAGTGACCATCAAGGGAAGAAGTGTGCACCCTGGCTATGCCAAAAACAAAATGGTCAATGCAATCAGTATTGCCAACGAGTTCATGAACATTCTACCCCCTGAAGAAACACCTCAGAACACTATGGGCAAAGAAGGTTTTTTTCATATACACCATATGAAAGGCGAAATCGAACATGCCGAATTCGAATTGATCATCAGGGATCACGATAGCCATCATTTCGACAAAAGAAAACGTCTCATAAAAGATATAGCCGATAAATTGAACGCTACACACGGTGATTGCATTAACCTTGAAATGAACGACCAATATTTTAATATGCGTGAAAAAATAGAGCCTGTCTATCATATAGTAGAACTAGCCAAAGAAGCTATGAAAGCAGTTGGTATAAACCCAATTATAAAACCCATTCGTGGCGGAACCGATGGCTCTCAACTCAGTTATATGGGTCTGCCATGCCCCAATATTTTTGCTGGAGGACATAACTTTCACGGAAAATATGAATACGTACCCGTTGAAAGTATGCAAAAAGCAGTTGAGGTTATCGTAAAAATTTGCGAACTTACGGCAAACAAATAATTACGTCAAATAGAAACGTCTGAAAAAGTAGCCGCCTATTTCTCAAAAGAACATAAATTTAAAAAGGGCATTGCGGCCTTACGAAGTTTGGCGAATAAAACCGAGGCACTTGAAACGCACAAATGGAGTGTGCCCGTTTATACCATTGATAACAAAAACGTATTTTGGATCTCTCGTTTCAACAATCATTTTGGAGTGGGTTTTTTTAATGGGATTTTTCTAAAAGACCCCTTAAAAATACTGGTCAATGTTCAAGAGGAAAAAACGCAGGCCATGCGGCATTTGAAATTCAAAACAATGGCCGAAGTAGATGAAAAGATTGTCTTTGCCTATATGAAAGAATCTTTGGAGAATCAAAAAAAGGGAATGGTTCTAGCTCCCAAAAAGAAAAAAACGGTTAAAACCAGTGTTCCCCAACTACTGAAAGATGCACTTGGTCAAAATATGACGGCGAACAAAGCCTTCAAAAATCTTTCGCCATATAAACAAAGAGAATACTCAGAATATATTTTAACTGCTAAACAAGAGAAGACCAAACGCACACGCCTTGAAAAAATACTGCCCATGATTTCCATAGGAAAAGGGCTTAATGACAAGTACAGAAAATAAAAAATTCTTGAAACTGACTATCCTCGAGACCCGTCCGACCGGTACGGGCGGGCAGAGCCATAGAGATACCAGCCTGCCGGCCGGCAGGCTGGTTTCGCCTCCCGACAGTTCGGGGTCATTTTGGCTTTAGGCCAAAAACCGTCCCGAAATCTCGGGATAGTATTTTGCCTCACCCGTAACTGCGAAAAAGCAGTTACGACCTCTCCAAAGGAGAGGTAAATCGGAAACCCTGCCTGCGGCAGGCAGGCCCAAGGCAGAGCCTAGGGGAATTATTTTAGTGTAAATCGTTGGCTATTCGCCTACTTTCATAAAAAACCTCAGTTTAACTGAGGTTTTCATATTGCGTTATACACTAGCCTTATTTTTTGGCAACCGCTGGCACATTTAACTTTCTGCTCATCTCCATCGAAATGGCAGATCGGTCAAATTTGAGTCTACCGGCCATGGTTTCTATAACACAAGAAGCATCTTTATCGTTCAGATCCATAATCTTGCCATGAAGTCCGCTTTTGGTAATTACACGATCACCTCGCTTTAATTCGGCTGCAAACTTCTTTTCGTCTTTGGCACGTTTCATTTGTGGTCGTATCATAAAAAAATATGCCACGACAAAAATCAAAATCATCGGCAAAAACTGCTGTATATCTCCCATTGTTATTTGTTTAGAGTAAAACTACTTAGACGTAGGCCCAACAGGCCCTACACCTTTTGGATTGACAAAAGCCTTGATTCTCAATATTTCGGAACCCTTTTCGGTATTCGCCTTGACCGTTATGGTCTTGGTCACTTGATTTTGACCTGATCCATTATATTTCACCAACAACTCACCGCTATCGCCAGGGGCAACAGGTGTGTTTTTAGGGTATTCAGGTATGGTACAGCCACAACTGCTCGTAGCATCTGTAATAATCAACGGACCCGTACCTGTGTTTGTGAATTTGAATACGGTTTCTTGAGGGGTATTTTGGTCAATAGTTCCGAAATCGTGTTCAGACTTTTCAAAGTTCATAATCGGAACTTGTTTTGCAGTCTCATCTCTTTCGGCGGCTACGGCCACATTGTCGGTCTTGATTTTACTCGATGCGTTTTCTTTACATGAAACGAAAGCTAATAGCCCAATAAGGCCAATAATTACAATTGATTTGTTCATTTTATAGAAATTTAATTTTGACAAAATTAGAAAAAAAAATCACAACAAGCCCCTACCTGATTTTTTTAACCTTCCGTCTGCCTTATACTCTCTGACCAACTTGTCAAGAATACCGTTGATGAAGATGCTGCTCTTAGGGGTAGAGTACTCCTTTGCAATCTCTAAAAACTCATTTATAGTTACTTTTTCAGGTATAGACGAAAAATTCAACAGCTCGCAAATAGCCATTTTCAAAAGAATGAAATCGATATCCGCAATACGGTCCTTATCCCAATTAGGGGTTTTGCCCTCTATTTCTTTTTCCCATTGATCATTGTTCAACAAGGTTTTTGTCAGCAGTTCTTTTGCAAATACCATATCGTCGTCATTTTTCAACAATCGTGGTAGAAAGAACGACTCGTGTTGATTTTTTTTTGTTTTTTTCAATTGTTTTAAAACAAAAGTATTCACAATGGGTATATCATCGACCCAGGTCAATTTATCATCTTCAAAATAATCATAGATTTTTTCGTTTGGGGCAATAATCTCTTTGAACAAAGTTTGAACAAGCCTTTTATCGGCACCATAACCACTCTCTGGAGCCAACATATACGCAACATAACTTTTGCTCGCTACCATCTCTTTATAGATCAATTTCACGTATTCACCGTTCAGGTACCAATTCTTTATCTTTCGCTTGGTAAGTTCTGCCTTTAGAGTGTCGTTATTGGCAATTTGCAATAACAATTTGTTTTTTAGAAATTTTTCTTTGTCAGGAAAACTATCCGTGACATTGGTGAGGTATTTTTTTTTGGAAAGTGCTACCTGGTCGGTCGCATACCCATGTACTTCTGCAAGAAGACTGATTGTCAACAAATAAAGGGTATACATATTCTCTATACTATCCTTTAGAAACTTCTCTTGTTTTTCGAGAGAGTCGTCTTTTGAATGAATCAGTGCATAGATGCATTGCATTACTTTTACCCTGATATGCCTTCTTGTTAACATGTTAAAGAACTTTAATTAAATCAGATCATTTACACCGCAAAAATACTAATCTATTTTAAATCACGGCCAACCCATTGATTTTATCTTAAGTATTTTATAACATTTGGTTTTGCCCAAACGTCTATCTTTGAAAAACTTTTATAAAAACGACACCCTATAGCCTGCTAACCGAATGAAGGAACTAAAACACCTTAACAAATACTTTAAAAAATACTGGTTCAAACTACTTGTGGGTATTATTATTACCATTGTTGCCCGTGTCTTTCAATTGGTGATGCCCACCTATGTCAACAAGTCTATTTCTGTGGTCGAGGCATATATGAAGTCCGAAGTCGCCGATTCGGTGGCAAAAGATTCGTTGTCACAGTTCATTCTTATTATTGTGGGCGCAGCACTTTTATCTGGCTTTTTTACTTTTTTGATGCGTCAGACCATCATAAATATGTCTAGATATATAGAATATGATCTAAAGAACGAGATTTTTGACCGCTACCAACTTCTCAACCTTGATTTTTATAAAAGAAATAGAACCGGTGATTTGATGAACCGTATAAGTGAAGATGTTAATCAGGTAAGAATGTACGCTGGCCCTGCGATTATGTACGGCATACAGACTTTGACGCTTTTCGTATGTTTGATTCCCCTGATGTTCATAAAAGCACCAACATTGGCAGCATATACTTTGTTGCCACTGCCCATATTGTCGATTTTGATCTATCAGATCAGCAAGATCATTCATAAACGCAGTACGATCGTTCAAGAATATTTATCGAGCCTATCAACCTTTACCCAAGAGGTTTTTTCAGGTGTTTCGGTAATCAAGGCGTACGCTATAGAACCTCAAACCAATAACGAACTTAAGATCCTCGCTGTTGACGGCAAAAACAAAAGCATGGATCTAGCTAAAGTGAACGCTTGGTTTTTTCCTTTGATGATCCTTTTAATCGGTATCAGCAATATTCTCGTTATATATATAGGAGGCAAGCAGTATATAGATGGAGAAATAGGCTATGGCCTGATTGCGGAATTCATTTTATATGTCAATATGCTTACATGGCCCGTGGCAATTGTTGGTTGGTTGACCTCTATTGTACAAAGGGCGGAAGCATCACAAAAAAGGATCAACGAATTTCTCAAGGAAGAACCCGAAATAAAAAACGAAATCGATCTTGTGACCCCTATTCAGGGCTCAATTGAATTCAAAAATGTTTCCTTTACCTATGAAGATACCGAAATAACAGCCTTAAAGAATATCTCTTTCACTATAAAAAAAGGAGAGACCGTTGCCATTCTTGGCAAGACCGGTTCAGGTAAATCTACTATTTTAGATTTGATTTCTCGCTTGTACGATGTTACTTCAGGAGAAATTTTAATCGATGGCGTACCCATTAAAGAACTCAATCTTACCAACCTGCGAGAATCTATAGGTGCAGTACCCCAAGATGCGTTTCTTTTTTCAGATACCATCGAAAACAATATCAAGTTCGGAAAACACGATGCCACTGAACAAGAGGTGGTAACCGTTGCCAAAAACGCAGTTGTACATAACAATATCATGGGTTTTTCAAAACAATACAACACAGTTCTAGGCGAAAGGGGCATTACCCTGAGCGGAGGTCAAAAACAACGAGTCTCAATAGCCAGAGCGTTATTGAAAAATCCGAAAATATATGCTTTCGACGATTGTCTTTCCGCGGTTGACACCGAGACCGAGGAAGAAATTCTGAACAACCTTAAAAAAGCCTCGCAAAATAGAACCGTTCTCATTGTAAGCCACAGGGTTTCGTCTGCCAAAAATGCAGATAAGATTCTTATTCTAGAAGATGGTGGGCTTATACAAGAAGGCACACATAAAGAATTGAACAATGTTGATGGCTACTACAAAGAACTCTATAAGAATCAATTATCTGAAAAAGAAAACCAGTGAATTGTTGTTTGATTAGCTTTTTTTTTACATTTTTGAAAGAGTTTTATCCAAATAAAAATAACCAAATACTATATAAAGATGAGCGAAAGAGATTCAATGGATCAAGAAGAAATACACTCTAAAGCCTTACGGGCAGGTAGAAGAACCTATTTTTTTGATGTAAGAAGCACCAAGGCCGGTGACTATTACCTGACGATAACCGAAAGCAAAAAATTCACTCATGACGATGGGTCTTACCATTATAAAAAGCATAAAATTTATTTATACAAAGAAGATTTCGAAGGCTTTAAAGAAAACGTCATTGAAATGATGGATTTCATTATAGACGAAAAAGGAACCGAAGTTATTTCTGGTAGACACCAAAAAGATTTTAAAAAAGAAGATGGTGAAACCATCGAAAACGAAGAAGACAAAACTTCAGAAAGTTTTACCGATGTTGATTTTGATGATATCTAGTTACTAAATCGATCTTTAAATTATTATGGGCCCATTGAAATCAATGGGCCATTTTTTATTGACAGCGACAGCGCTCGTAACGAGCCAATCATTTTTAGGCCAAACCTTTAAATAATTCTTTGAATCATTTAAAGGTTTGCCTAAATTTACTATTCGACCAAATTTATCAAAATGAAAAAAACAATACTCCTCTCGATTCTACTGATCGCTGTTCAGAATATCGTATCTCAAGAAACCATCGATCTAGATTATTATCTACCTCAGAACATTACGTATGACGAAAATATACCTACTCCCAAAGAGGTGATCGGGCATGAGGTGGGCGAATGGCATGTGACCCATGATAAACTCATGTTCTATATGAAAGCTCTGGCAAAGGCCAGCGACCGTATTACCATTGAAAATAGAGGATCCACTTTTGAAGGTAGACCCATTTTACTCTTGACGATAACTTCCACCAAAAATCATGGCAAGCTCGAAAAAATACGTCAAGATCACCTAGCCCTGACCGAAAATGGCAGTGATGGTATATCGGTCGAAAATATGCCCATAGTCGTTTATCAAGGTTTTTCCATTCATGGTAACGAGCCTAGTGGGGCGAATGCCGGCATGGCCTATGCCTACTATTTGGCAGCGGCCCAAGGTCCTGCAATAGATGGTTTATTGAACAATATGGTCATACTGATGGATCCCTCCTTTAATCCTGATGGGTTACAGCGTTTTGCCTATTGGGCGAATACCAACAAAAGCATCAATTTGACACCTGATAACAACGAACGCGAATACCATGAAGTATGGCCCGGTGGGCGTACCAACCATTATTGGTTTGATATGAACCGAGATTGGCTGCCCGTGCAACTGCCAGAAAGTAGGGCGCGCATCGAAAGTTTTCATAAATGGATGCCCAATATATTGACCGATCATCATGAAATGGGTGTCAATTCTACCTTTTTCTTTCAGCCTGGTGAACCTTCACGGGTGCATCCGTTGACACCAAGATTAAATCAAGAGCTAACCGCTGAAATTGCAGGCTATCACGCCAAAACATTGGATAAGATAGGTTCGCTCTATTATTCCGAAGAAAATTATGATGATTTTTATTATGGAAAAGGATCTACTTTTCCTGATATAAACGGAGGCATTGGTATTCTATTCGAACAGGGTAGCTCTCGTGGTCATATGCAAAATACCGAAAACGGACTCCTAACTTTTCCGTTCACCATACGAAATCAATTTACTGCGGCATTGTCTACCATAGAGGCGGCCAAAAATATGCGTTCAAAAATATTGAGCTACCAAAAGGGTTTTTATAAAAACGCTCGAACCGAGGCCGCAAGAAATAAAATAAAGGCGATTGTATTCGGCGACTCTAAAGATGCAGCCAAATCTTGGCATTTGGCCAAAATAATGAACCGGCACAAAATAAAGCTCAATAGGTTGGCCAATGATGCCACTATTAACGAAAAAGTGTATTCAAAAGCAAACAGCTACGTTGTGCCCATGAACCAAAAAAACCATCGCCTGATCAAGGCCATGTTCGAAAAGCGTACCACCTTTACCGATAGTATTTTCTATGATGTTTCTGCATGGACGCTGCCCTTGGCCTTTAATCTAGACTATGCCGAGCTCAACACACTTTCGAATGTAGGTGGGGAAATCACCGACTTTCAGCCCCTGACCGGAAGCGTAAATGGCAAAAGCAACTATGCCTATCTCTTTGAATGGAACGAATATTATACGCCAAAAGCGTTGAACAAGATCGTAGAAAAAGGCCTGCGTGCCAAGGTTGCAAAATCACCATTTACCTTAGAAGGAAAAAGTTATGACTATGGTACGATTATGATTCCTGTACAAAACCAAAAACTAGATGCTTCAGAACTGCATACATTTCTAAACGAGGTTGCTCAAGATAGCAAACTTCAGATTACCGCGGTCAGTACGGGTCTCACAAAGGGAATTGATCTGGGCAGCAGTGATTTCGACCCTATTAAAAAACAGAAAATAGCATTATTGGTCGGTGACGGAATCCGTTCATACGATGCTGGTGAAATTTGGCATTTGTTCGACACACGTTACAACATTGCCCTGACTAAAATAGATATGGCCTATTTCAACTCGGTCGATCTAAGTACATATACCGATATTGTCGTACCGCACATTTACAGTAGTGCCAAAAACAAAAAGAACGCCAACAAGCTCAAAGAGTGGGTGAAAAACGGAGGCACACTAATTGGCTACAGAAACACCGCTGAATGGTTCGATAAAAGTGAACTTATAAAACTCAAATTCAAGAAAGACACTCTTGTCGCCAAAAACATAAGCTTTGATAAAAAGAAAGATTTTTTTGGCGCCCAAGTAACCGGAGGTGCCATTTTTGAGGTTCGGTTAGATCGATCGCATCCTATAAATTTTGGCTATAAGAACAATACATTAAGTGTGTTCAGAAACTCTAATGTCTACATAGAAGCCGATGAGAATAGCTACAATAACCCAATTCAGTATACTTCAAACCCCTTATTGAGCGGTTATATTTCAGAAGAAAACCAAGAGTTTATTAAAAACTCCGTTCCTTTTCAAGTAAAACACCTGGGCAAGGGCAGGGTCATCGTATTTACAGATAATACCAATTTCAGGGCTTTCTGGTATGGTACGAACAAGTTGTTAATGAACGCCATTTTCTTTGGTGGAATGATGTAATCGATTTTTCTCTTCTTTTATGAAGAACCCAAAAACCGCACATAACCCCAATTAAAAATAAAAAGGCCGAAAATCACTAAAAGAGAAGCAGCATAACCAAAGGCCCTCCCTAAAGTCACAAACATAAGAAAATAATAGACAGGGTACGAAAGCATGGCAAACCCATATCTCATGGTGTCCATAAACTCCGGTTCGGGCACTTTTGATCTTATAAATATTCGCCAGATCAGAACTATGGGTAGATTAAGTACCGTAAACAACGCTTTGAATGCCTTAGCACTTTTGTTTTTTACCGTTGGTGCTCTATTGATCGTTGTCAGGTTCTGAAGTTTTGAATTAACGCTTTGTGGATTCAAATAATCAACGTCAACCGCATCAAGTACCTTTATCGTTTCATTATATGTGTCGTTATCTTCAATATGCGTGGTAAGGGTTTTCAGTTTTTTGGAAACTGCTTTCTTGATGTCATCAATCGCGGTTTTTTCATCTGAAGGGTCATAGTGATCTTGTACTGAAATAGCATCTCCAAAAAACAAGGCCACCCTACTTGGAAATTTAGTGGCATCAGAATAATTGAGACCCACGGGTACCAATTGAATATCAAGATCGGGATCTATATCAAGCGCATTGAAGATAATTCGTGTAAACCCCTTGCTCAAAGGCCGTACTCTTCTCATCAGGTTATGGTTCGCCTCAGGAAACATCAATATAGCCTGCTTGTTTTGCAACAGATCGGCACAGCGGTCAAAAACCTCCTGGTTTTTTTTCAATGATTCTCTACCGTCACGAATACGGTAAATAGGAATCATCTGAAAAATATCGAAAATAGCCTTCAAAATCGGACTTTCAAAAACATCGGCTCGGGTGAGAAAATAAGGTTTTCGGTTACAGTCGATGCCAATTAGAAGCACATCCAACAAAGCATTTTGATGGTTTGACAGAAACAATACAGGTTTATCTTTGGGTATATGCGAAAGGCCCGAAACCTTAATTTTTCCGAAGTATAGGTACAAACCTATTTTCACCCATAGCCGAGCAAGATTATAACCAAAGTTCTTCAAACCAATGTTTCTTTTTTAAGCGGTTTATAGCCCCAAAAACCAGCTAAAAATAAACCAGAAATCAAATGCCAAATACCCCAAAATGCGGCCAGCAGCGCCATACCGCCCAGTCCGTCAAAAAAAGTAAAAATCAACAAAAGGCCCAAACCTGAATTCTGAATGCCTGTTTCAATGGTTATTGTTCGTATGTTCTGTCTTGACAGTCCCATCAGTTTTGCAAACGAAAAACCTGTGGAAAATGCCACTAAGTTGTGCAAGACAACGATCCAAAAAACATAAAATATATAGTCGATAAAAATAGCGCTGTTATTATAGAAAGCGACAAAAATCAAAGAGACAAAAAACATTAAAGAGACGACCTTCAATACCTTGGCCATTTTTTTTGCGAATCGCGGTCTTAGGTGATTTACCCACATGCCCAATACCAACGGTATACCCAAAAGAAGCATAACTAGTTTCATCATTTCAAGGGGAGAGATAGCGACTTCTTTCAAAATTACGGCGGTAGGGGCATAAAGCGACCCCCATAATTGTAAGTTCAAAGGCGTTAGAAAAACAGCGAACAAGGTCGCCACAGCAGTGAGACTGACTGACAAAGCAGTGTTGCCCTTTGCCAAATGAGCAATAAAATTAGATATATTACCACCAGGGCAGGCAGCAACCATAAACATGCCCAAGGCGATACTTGGCAGGGGGGCTGTGATCAAAACCAAAAGATAAGTGATTAAAGGGAGTAATATAAACTGACTGATGACCCCAATAAAAATCGGTTTTGGTTTTTTTAGTAATTGCTTAAAATCGACAACGGATATTTCCAACGCCACCCCGAACATGACCAAAGTCAAGACCACATTCAAGACCCAAAGGGTTTGATCGTCGAAATTAATATGAACGCTATCTACTAAGGTATCTGTCAAATTATCAAAATGTTTTTTGCTCGGTCTTGAATTCTCAGGTAGCAACAATACCCTACCACCTGCTAGGCCCAAGATAAGCGTTGAAGTTAAAAATAGCATGGCATATATCAAAAAATCATTGAAATATTTTTAACTTAGAGCTAATTAAAATTTCGATGCTATGTCAAGAACTGCGAGTACTATGTTGCCTTTGGGCACCTTGGCCCCAGAATTTAGTCTGTACGATACGGTTTCTGACAAAACATTGGATCTAAATGCTATTAAAGGAAACATGGGCACCTTGATCATGTTCATTTGCAACCATTGCCCATTTGTGGTTCATGTGAACCCAGAAATTTCTGCTATGGCCAAAAAATTTCAAGCCAAGGGAATCGGTTTTATCGCGATTTCAAGTAATGACGTAACAAATTATCCACAAGATGCACCACACCTGATGAAGAAAAAAGCAAAGGAAGCTGGGTATTCTTTTCCCTATTTATACGACGAGAGCCAAGAGGTGGCAAAAGCCTACGATGCTGCCTGTACCCCTGATTTTTATTTGTTCGATGGAAATTTAAAACTGGTATATCGTGGCCAAATGGATGATTCTCGACCCGAAAACGGAATACCGGTATCTGGCTTTGATCTACGTAAGGCAATGAACGCTTTACGTAACAAAGAAGAAATTGATAGCAAGCAAAAGCCTAGTATTGGTTGTAATATAAAATGGTCTGATAATCGGTATTAGGTCGATAATTGACTAACTACTCTAAAATGGTTTAAAAGGTTTCATATTAAAGGTTTGGTTGTTGAATTGTCCACATACTAAACTCCTCAACTTGTATTCAACACCTAAACTAATTTTTTACTTTTTGCCACAAGGGTTTAGAAGTTTAGTTCTTATGTTGACGCCCCACTAAACTCCTAAACTAATTTTTCAGCCCCTAACCTTTTTTTATATAATACCATCTCATATTTGCGTCTAAATAATACCCTCAAATTGGTGTTTCACAAATCACATCCAACCTTCACGTTTCAATAAACCTTCAATATGTGCGTAATGGTGATTGCTGTGCCATGCGTATATTCCAATATTCTCTTCAAGGGCAACGGTTCTATTTCCTTCAGGGTGCAAGAAGCACTTTTTAAGATCATCCGAAGAAAGTCCCTTTAACAAATACACCAATTTTGCATGCAAGGCGGTAATGTAGTTTAGCGAAAATTGTATAGGCGCGGTTTGTGCATCGAAAAGATCGCCCCAATTATTTTGATCGTATGCCTTGATCAAAGGTTTGTCTTCGGTCAAGGCCCATTTAAAACGGGTATAGCTATGGTGATGGCTGTCGGCAATATGGTGAATAAGTTGCCGTACCGACCAACCCCCAGGTCGATAAGGGGTCGCCAATTGCGCATCTGAAAGGTTCTTTACCAAATCTTCAATACGCGCGGGAAAAGCCTCTAAAATATGGATCCCTTCGGTAATTTGTTCTTGGGTGATTTCTTTAGGCCGTTCAAAATGCCCAATAGGATATTGCAATTGTTCTAAACTGATTTTCATAGCTTAAAGGTACGTAATGGTCTTCATTAAGCAATACGCTTCTATACAACTACGCAGTTCTGGTTAGGGGAATCACCGAAATGCTTTGGGGTAAACAATTCAATTTTTACTTGTTTTTAGCAACAGTTCTTTGTTGTGTTTTCGTACTTTAATTTTCCGTTCTGTTTGTAGCGTTGGCAAAGACATACGCTGCCGACAAGTTTAGCATAGCTGATTTTTGCTCCGTTCGGCATAGCTCAAACAAGTTTGGCCCTGCTCTCTTATCACAAAAATTGGCTTGTGTGGCTGGCTTTTTTGAGCGACTTGGCAATGTGTATGGCTTTATGCGTCTGCCTGTGCGTTGCACGCAGACAGGTTGGCTATTCGTTTGCAATTAATTCAGCTTGTTTTAAAATTGTTTCAGTTGCTAACTTTTGCATATCTGGTGGATAACCGAATTGTCTTAAAGTCCGTTTTATAATTACTTTTAGTTTTGCCCTTACACTTTCTTTAATTGTCCAGTCGATTGATGCGTTTGCTTTTACTCTTTCGGTCAGAATTACGGCAAGTTCTCTCAACTTATCTTTTTGCATCAAATCTTTTGCACTTTCATTGTCCGCAACTGCTGTGTAAAAAGCATATTCAAAATCTGTAAAGCCCATTTCTTTGGCTTCACTATCCATATTGACAATTTCCTTACTCAATTTTATGAGTTCGTCCATTACTTCTGCTGCTGTCAATATTTTGTTGTGATATTTCTTAATAGAATTTTCAAGCATTTCCATCAAGGATTTACTTTTAACTAAATTCTTTTTTGAACGATATTTGATTTCATCATTCAAAAGTTTCTTTAAAACTTCGTAACTAGATAGTACCTAAAAAAAGCACTTAATAATTTGGATCTTTCCTAATATTATCGGATCTTGTGGTTATGGACAAAGATGCTCTAATATCGAAGCTTTTTCTACGATTAGAAAAATTGGAAAGAGAGAATATAATTCTTAGAGAGCGTTTGTCCAAGTATGAAACTTCGTAACTAGTTAGTACCAAAAAATAAGGCATAAAATTTGGATCTTATCAGATATTGTCGGATCTTTCTGGAAATCCATTAATTTCTTGACCGATAAGGAGCTCATATCGAAACTACTGAAAAAGGTCGAAGACCTTACAAAAGAGGTTGGGTATTTACGGGGGCGTTTGGCCAAATACGAGAATCCTAAAAACAGCCGTAACAGTTCCATTCCCCCTTCCAGTGATGGGAACCGTCCAAAAAAGAACCA
>UOEL01000118.1_pt1 | contig 18322 bp, 18 predicted proteins | sample 1989351 | NCBI WGS metagenome assembly UOEL01 (sample SAMEA4712195, study PRJEB27164) | hydrothermal vent metagenome | biome: marine basaltic hydrothermal vent biome; feature: marine hydrothermal vent; material: mineral | place: Pacific Ocean | collected 2011-06-14/2011-07-23 | depth 1719 m
ATAATATCCACAAAATAGGGGAATATCCCTGCAAAGGGCAACTACTAAAAAAGGTAGCTTAAAAATTTAAAAGAAAAAATGTCTCGGGAACGTGCGCTGTAAAAATAGAAAAACAAGCAATTTTGATACGATTTATCGGTAAAAATGAGTTCAGGTCAAGAACCCGGGCTATAAAGCAAAAATAACCCTACGTGGCCATATGATTTTCTGCCTGAAAAAATCAAATTAATGTATTTTCGACCTGACACTATGTAGCGGGAAAACCTGATGGGCAGTTATATATTTCATAATTTATAAAAGGGATTATTGCTATATTCATGGATCGTATAACATGTTATACACAATCTAAAAGCACCATTTTCACTAACGAAACCATGTTTTCTAATTCTTCTTCTCGTTTTAATAGTTTCTTGTAAAGAAGACGAACTTAACATTGAAAAAATTGACTTCGAGACCAGGAAAATAGTTTTGTCCTCGTGGTCAGACTTTGAGAATCCAACTATAACCAGAAAAATTCGGAAGGAAAAAAAATTATATGAATATTACGAAGCTAGAATAAATGAATACCAAAACGATTTGATTAAAGACTTGTCCCATTATGACACCATGACCAATCATAAGGAATTATGCCTTCTAGATATTGAAAAAAGACGGAAAGAGCGATAGGAAAAATCAGCTGACCCTGAAAAGGAAGATTTCTTAATGGTTTATCTGACTGCCGAAGATGAATACAAATCTATTTTGAATAGCATTGATTTTGGCACAAACCTAAACATGCATGGATTGGACTCTATAAAAGGTCTTTACAAAAAAGGGCTGAGTTCTAATTAGAGCAGCATTTTCATAAAGGTTTGAAAGAGCTGATACATTAGGGCTGATGAAAAATAACATCATATTTTTGTTTCAATTCAGCATTATATCTAGAAATCTTCTTTATAAAACCAACTATTTGCCGTAATACCTAGAACTCAGCCCAAAAAAGCATCTGTTAAAACGATTTATCACGAAATTGACTACGAAATTAGTGGATTCTCAAAAAGTAAAGATTCGCGATTAGTCCAAAAATTAAAGGTTTGGGTTGATAATAACTCTCAGGTTTTCGACCACTTGTTTTTGGACCTACCTCAAAAAAAAGATTAAAAAGACTCTGTGCAACAAAAGTAACCGTTGCACAAGCTATTGAATTTTCGTCGAAAAGCCTTCAATAAGCCATTTTATGACTTTTTTATTAGCCTTTGTAAACTTCCTTTAAAGCCAAGACTATTTAAAAGTAGAGTAATAGTTTTCTCAAATTCAATAACTTAACGTAACAAATCAAAATTTTAGATTTGTTGTATGAAGTCAAAAAAAAAACATCACTTCACCATACCCAAATTAATCACTTCTTGCTCGGTCAAAAACCGCCAATGGCCTCGTGGTAGGTCTTTTTTGGTCAGAGTGCCGTACACCACACGGTCTAGTTTTGCTACCTCGTAATCCAGCTCTTCGAAAATACGTTTTACAATATTGTTTCTTGAACTGAAAATCTCAATGCCCACTTGATTTTTTGGGGCATTTTCAACAAAACTGATGTCTCTTACCTTTACGGTACTTTCCTCAACGGTAACGCCCTCTTGAATACGTTTCAAATCGGCACTCCGCAATGCTTTGTTAAGGGTAACGTGATATATTTTTCGGAATCCGTTTTTTGGTCTGGCCAATCTTTTGGCCAGTTCACCATCATTAGTGAACAACAGTAAGCCCGTTGTGCTTTTATCTAATTTATCAACAGGTGGAAGTTCAGTTTTAGAAGCAGCTGCAATAAGACTGATTGCCGTTCTCCTTCCCATTTCATTTCTGCCCGTTGTGACAAAATCTTTGGGTTTGTTCAGCAATACATATTCCTTTTTTATGGGATTCAGCCTTCGACCGTCAAACCTAATATCATCGGTCAATTTAACCTTGTAGCCCATTTCAGTGATTGCCTTTCCGTTTACGGTAACACTGCCAGCGGCAATATAAATATCAGCCTCTCTACGAGAACAAACTCCCGAATTAGAAATATAACGGTTCAAGCGAATCACATTGGGGTCAGATGGTGTTTTGGCCTCGGTTCTCTTTTTGGTCGAAGCGGCTCCCTTGATATTTACCTTCTTTCTAAAAGCACCCTCTTTTCTACCCGATGATTTTTTGTTCTTATTGTAATCTGACCTACCCATACCCCTACTTTTTTGCAAAGGTAGGAAAGGGTTTTTGTTTGTGTACTACGAACGTAAACAAAAGGGTTATACTAATCTATTAAGCAGCAAATCAACATCGATCAATAAAATACTAAAAACACCAACGATGATTATCAGCTTTAAAATATTATGTAACCAAACAAAATCTTTTTTCTTGTTCGCCCCCAACAACAATATAAAAAACAGCAATAGCAAGGCGATACACCCCATAAAATAATAGTTCATATAGCCCACGTTAAATTCATAAATGAGCAATAAAGAGGGAATAAGCGTGAGGAGTATCAATATTGAAATACAAATTTTAGAAATAGAAACACCATAAATAATAGGAATCGTTCTATAGTTTTGAGCCAAATCACCCGTGATATTCTCAAGGTCTTTTACCATTTCACGGGCCAAAATCAATAAGAACAAAAATATAGCGTGGACAAAAATTACGTTCTCGAAATTTTTATAGTAAACAAATACGGCAAAAAACGGGGTAATGGCCAACATGGCCGAAACGAAATTACCTACAAAAGGCACTTTCTTTAATTTATGCGAATAGAACCAAATACCGAAAATATAGGCCGAGAAAAAGAAAACGGCCCTAAAAGACACATAACTAGCAACAAAAACAGCCGAGAAATTAAGCAAAAAATAGGCGGTCAATTTAAAACGCTGACTCACCAAACGATCCAACATACTCTTGGTGGGTTTATTGATCAAGTCTTTTTCGGCATCATAAAAATTATTGATGATATAACCACTTGCCACTACAAGGGCCGAAGCGATTACAAGAAAAAACAGGTTAAGGTCGAAAACCACTTTATTCAAAGGTAGGTGCGGAGCCAGAATATATATCGCCGCCAAGTATTGCGCCAAGACAATCATCAATATATTATAACCGCGTACCACAGAAAACAAACTCAACAACTTTAAAAACAAGAGTTTGTTTTTTCTACTGAACATTTTTGGATGTTTTTACATGAGATTGAAATACCAACTCATATTGGGCGCAGGTCAAAAGTTGTACACTACTTCTAAATTGTAGTCTTTGAGTGCTGATTTTGCCTTGTCAAAATCTTGGGCAAAGCCTAAAATATAACCTCCGCCACCTGAACCACATAACTTTAGGTAGTAATCGTTGGTTTCAATGCCCTGTCGCCATAATTGATGGAATTTCGCAGGGATCATAGGCTTGAAATTATCAAGCACAACATGCGATAATCGCTTGAGGTTTAAGAAAAGTGACTTTACATTGCCATTTACAAAATCTTCAACACAGGCATCGGTATGTTTGATGAATTGGTTTTTCAGCATCGAGCGAAAACCTTCTTGTTTCATTTTCTCCATGAACAGTTGTACCATAGGTGCTGTTTCGCCTGTTTCGCCGCTATCCAATAAAAAAACCGCCCCTTTGCCCTCTGTATTCTGAGAGGGTAGGCTTGTAGATTCTATATTGTCTTGCGAATTGATAAGTATGGGCAGGCTCAAATAGCTGTTCAAGGGATCTAGACCTGAAGATTTTCCGTGAAAATAAGCTTCCATTGCACTGAAAATCGCTTTTAACTTCAGTAGTTTCTCACGTGTAAGGTTTTCTAAAATGGTGATTTTCTCCTTGGCGTATTTATCATAAATAGCCGCTACTAAAGCACCACTACTACCCACACCATAACCTTGCGGAATAGAACTATCAAAATACATACCTTGCTCAACATCCTTTTTTAAAGCGTCAAAATCAAAAGAGACCAATTGCGGCTTTTCTTTCTTCAGATTTTCAAGATGGTTTACAAAGCCCTGTAAATGCCCATTTGATTTCAAAGCCCCTTCCGACGGATTTTCAACTGTCTTCAATGCTCCTTTAAAAAAATTATAGGGTATAGATAGCCCTTTGGAATCTTTTATAATACTGTATTCTCCGAAGAGAAGAATTTTTGAATAAAATAAAGGTCCTTTCATTAATAACCGTGTTGATTTGGGATTCACATAACGCCTATACGACGTAAATTGCGATTAAAAGTTACAGTTTTTTCGCGCCAAAACCAATTTTGTCACAAATGTACTGCCCATTTTCACAATATACAACTAACTCGTTCTTAATAAATTGCATGATTTCTTCTTTTTCTACTTCAGGGTACAAAATGTGAACATTGGCCCCAGCATCTAAGGTAAAGCAGAGGTGCGTTTTTGATGTTTCACGAAAGTTCCATATTTTATTGATGATCTGCAAGGTTTTGGGCTTTATGAGAATAAAATAAGGCAGGCTTGTCATCATCATAGCATGTAGCGTAAGCGCTTCACTTTCAACAATTTCAATAAAAGAAGACAAATCGCCTTCTGCAAAAACAGCATTTAATCTTGTCAGATTTTTATGCGCTTGAGCGAAACGCTGCTCTGAAAACGCATGGCCGTGCATTAAATCATGCCCTACCGTACTACTCACTTGTTTTTGCCCCTTGTCTACCAAAAGAACAGTATCACGGTAATTTTCAAAAACCCCATGAACTTTGCCAGGGTATTTTATGCCGTACAGATCAGAGCTTCCTATGGTAGTCTCATGACTACCCCATTGCACTATGCTTCCCTCAATACTACGACAGGCACTGCCCGAGCCCGAGCGCGCTAAAAAAGATGTTTTTTTATTGAAAAAATCGATACTAATCTCTGAATTCAATTCCCTTTCAAGATCCATGAGACATAGTGCCAAAGCTGACATACTACTTGCAGATGATGCGATACCGCTACTATGCGGAAAAGAATTTGAGGTGTTTATGATAAAATGATAGTCCTTCAAAAAGGGAAGATACTTTTCAATACGATTGAAAAAGGTTTCTATTTTCGGCTTGAAATCCTCTTTTGGGCCTCCGTCAAAAAACAGGTCAAAAGAGAATTCAGATGTTGGTCCTTTCAACTTTTTATATGAAACCGAGGTTGTAGTCGCACAATGACTCAAAGTGAAACTGATCGACGGGTTGGCGGGAATTTGATTTTCTTTCTTTCCCCAATATTTTACCAGCGCAATATTACTGGGCGATCTGTAGGTAACTTTCCCTTCTTTTATCTCTTTTGTGTATTCGGAAGGAACAAAGTCTTTTTCGATCATTGAAAATTGTATTTACATAAAACCCGTTCAAAGATAGTTTTTAAAATTCAGCATTTGCAGTTAGTCCATTTAGAGCAACTTTACCATATCCCTTTAATTTCTTGCGATGGCGGAAACCTTGAGCTTACTTCTATTCTCCACAACAATGTAATATACGTCATCATATTTTCAAGGTTTCGAAATGGCTTTGGCTGCTATATATCCACTCGTCCAAGCGTTTTGAAAGTTGAACCCTCCGGTAATGGCATCTACATCGATCACCTCACCGGCGAAAAAAAGGTTTTTATGCACCTTGCTCTCAAAGGTCTTAAAATTTATTTCCTTTAGGGTTACCCCACCAGCGGTAACAAATTCTTCTTTGAAGGCACTTTTTCCGTTTACGGTGAAAACACAATTGGTCAATTGGCCAGAAAGGTCTTGTAGACGTTCTTTGCTTACATCTGCCCATTTCAAATCTTCGGGTATACCCGCGGCGCGTACCAAATTCGTCCATAAACGCCGAGGAACATCTACTGCCTTTGTACGCAGAACGGTTTTTTTGGCCTCTACGTCTTTGATATGCATTAGTAGATCTATTATACCGCCCGCATGATAATCGGGCAACCAATTAACCCGAACTGGAAACCTATAATGTTTTTCGCTCAATATCTTGGCGCCCCAAGCCGACAGCCTCAAAATAGCGGGGCCACTAAGCCCCCAATGGGTTATCATCACAGGCCCTTCTGAGGTCATTATCGATTCTGCGGGCATCGTGCTCCTGAGTTTTATGGTGATCTTAGGGTTGACATACTGACTTTTTGCCAATAAATCTACCCTTGCATTCGTGCTAACACCTTGAATACCCTTGATACGGTTATCTTTTATATTGAAGGTGAAAAGCGATGCCACTGGGGGTTCAATGGTATGCCCCAAAGATTCGAGCATCTTCCATATTTTAGGATTGCTTCCGGTTGCGATCAATAATTTTTTAGATTGATATACTTTTTTAACCGATGTGATCTGCCATAATTTTTTTCCTTTTTCTTCGATGGATGTAATATCGGTTACTCCGCTATGCTTCAATACCCGAACACCCAAGCTTTCGGTCTCCTTTAAAAAACAATCGATTATCGTCTTCGAAGAATTTGAAACGGGAAACATTCGGCCATCGTTCTCTACCTTCAACATTATGCCCCGCTTTTCAAAAAATGCAACGGTATCACCAGTGCAATAGGTATGAAACGGACCCAACATTTCTTTTTCTCCCCTTGGATAATTTTTTACAAGCTCACCGGGATCAAATTCGGCATGGGTAACATTACACCTGCCACCACCTGAGACTTTTACTTTAGCAAGTACATCTTTGCCCCTTTCAAGAATTGCGATCTTCAATTTCGGTGCCGCTTCGGCAATATGGATCGCTGCATAAAAACCGGCTGCCCCGCCCCCTATGATTATTACATCGAACATCAGTGAACGCGTTCAGGATAATTGGTTATAATACCATCAACACCCAATTCTTTCATAGCAAGAATATCTTCGGGCTCATTCACCGTCCACGTATATATCTTAAAACCGGCCTCGTGTATTTGAGTCTTGTTTTCAGGAGTAAGTTTTTTAAAATACGGATTAATAGCTTCCGCTTTCAGTTCTTTGGCAATAGTAATCGCATCGGCAGGATCATCTTCGGTAAGTACTGCTATGGGTACGCTTTCATTTATCGCCCGCATTTCTCGTAGCTCATTCATTTTAAAGCTTGAAATCAAGAAATTATCAAGCGTCCAACCTCTTTCCCTTATATAATATTCGATGATGAAATTGACCCTATCGGTAGTGCCATCTCCTTTGAGCTCAATATTAAGACGTACTTTGTTGTCTATAAGTTTCAGTACATCTTGAAGCATGGGTATGCTATGGCCGCCATCAAGGGTAAGCTGCCTCAGATTATAATAATTGTATTCCTCGATTTTACCGCCACTGTTCGACAAGCGATCCACCGTTTTATCATGAAAAACAACGGTTTCCCCACTTTTGACATTAAAAACATCGATCTCGATCATATCAACACCCAGATCCAATGCCTTTTGAATAGAGGCAAGGGTATTCTCGGTTTCATGCCCCATGGCACCTCTGTGGCCGATTACCAGTGGTTTGTTCATATTCTCGCAGCTTAACAACAAAAATACCGAAAGTACTACACCTATAAATTTCATTTTATATGTTTTTGATCAATACCAAATATACAATTGGTTGGGCAATTTCTCAACTGCCCCTGAAATAGAATTCAGTTTTGACAATGGGCAAGACGATATGGTCACTTAAGAGTAGGTACTTATTCGACGGGGTTATCTTTTTTAGACCTGTGTCGTTCCAATTGATTTCACTATGACCCGTTTACCGTTCACCCGTATCGACATATCTTCATTACTCTGCAACTCGAACTTGGCACTATCTTTGCCAACCGTTACTTTTAAAATTCGTTTTCTAAAATTCACCTAAGTACATGACAAAAAATAAATTGAAAAACATAGCAAGCTGAAAATTAGTGTTTTGCGTTTTTTTATTTTGAGACCTAACAGTCCCGAGGTTTCGGGATGAAAACCTGTTAGATCTTGATGGGCAACGACTTTATAAATCAAATTAGGCAAGAGTGATTTTTGTCATGTACTGAAAAATTTTACTTTATAAAGAATACGACATCCACTGTTTTGGTATTCGTGGGGCAAATGACAATTTATCGTCAATGATGCGCATACCGCCAAAACCTTCAACAATACTCATCCAAGTACCGGCCATTGAGGTAATGTGAAGACCTTCTTCAACTTCTTTGTTGTAATCGTCTAAATCAAGGCGCGATGTTCTTAGATAAAATGAACAGGCCTGCTGCATGCGGTTCAACTTTGCCCAAATAGGTTTGATTAAGTTGAAATATATTAAAACGGATGCCTTGTTGGGCCTTTACATCACCTTCAATAGAAACGTCGCTCATTTCCCATATTTTTGACCAAGTTCGCTTTTGCAATAGGGCATTAAAACCAAGTCCAGTAGCTTTTTCGAGAACGGTTTTTGCGACGTTCACCAGGTCCGATTTACCGTGGTTTCTAGAGACTGTATACCCTCAGAACTTATGTAATTCAAAAGTTTCGCCTTTTTTTACTTTCTGAGCGAAACCGTGCGAGATCAAAAATTCCGCTTTCGCTTCGATAGCTTTTTTCTATCCGTTTTCCTTGGTAAAATGAAAATTAAGTTACTTCCACCTTAGCGACTCCATAATTCGCCCCATATCGTTTTGAAGGTACGAAGCTGCCGGAAAAATGGAATCGTAATTTGGTTTAGCCTCAAAATATAACGAGGCGGTCACAAAATGATCAACACTATCGGTTACGAAGAATTGTGCCTGTGATGCGGCATCGCCCCGAACTTCATAAAACGCACCAAACACCCTATGTTCTCTATTTTCAAAAACCCTTGGTCGTATGCCGTCAGCCTTTGTTGCATGTTCGTAACTTAGTTTTATGGCATCGGCAATAAGACTGCTTATATTATCATCTACTTTTTTGTGGTTGATGAAAATCTTGCCCTTCATATCAGGGTACTCTAGAATCAAAGAAGAGGCATTTACGGTCTTGATTTTGGCCGTTTGATTATACTCGAAGCTAAAATTATCGGTATCGATCTTTCCTTCTGATATTTTAGGATACTTCAATCTCAACATCGCCCTTGGTTTGGGCAGCAAGACCTCGTCTTTACATCCTGTAAGGGTCGCAAACACGATAATCAGAAAGACAATAGTCAATTTATTATTCATGGGGCAGGGTCACTTTTATTTGTTTCAGTCGTTTTTTATCTAAGCTTTCAACTAGGAATCGGTAATTTTTAAAAACGATTTTTTCTCCTTTTTTCGGAAAGCTTCCGGCTATTTCCAAAACAAAGCCAGCTATGGTCTCCGATTCTCCTTTTTGCCCTTCAAAATCTTCTTCATCTTCAATGCCCACTACGCGATAAAAATCTTTCAGGGCCGTTTTTCCTTCAAAAACATAATTAAAATCGTCTAATTTTGAGAACACAAGATCTTCATCATCGAATTCATCACTTATGTCGCCAACTATCTCTTCAATAATATCTTCAAGGGTAACAATGCCCGAAGTACCCCCATACTCATCTACAACTACGGCCAAATGGTTTTTCTTTTCTTGAAACTCGGCCAATAGGTCATCGAGTTTTTTGTTCTCGGGTACAAAATAGGGCTCTCGAATAAGTGAAAGCCAATTAAATGTTTTTAGGTCCAAATGTGGTAGTAGGTCTTTTACATAGAGAACGCCCAAAACATTATCAATGTTTTCTAAAAAAACGGGTATTCTTGAATACCCATGATTGCGGATCTCTTGCAGTATTTCAGAAAACTTCATTTCTTCGCTAAGGGCAAAAATATCGATTCGTGGGCGCATGACCTGTTTGACATCGGTATTGCCGAAAGAAACAATACCCTTTAAAATCTTGTGTTCTTCTTTTGTTGTACTATTATCAGAGGCAAGCTCTAACGCTTGCGAAAGATAATCAACATTCATACTCGATTTCTTTTTCCCTAATTTTCGGTGTAAAAACACAGTAGCCTTCTGCATAGGCAGGCTCAAGGGCGAGAACAAAAAATCCATCACTTTCAAAGGGTAGGCCATTAGATGCGAAAAGCTGATACGATTTCTATTTGCATATACCTTGGGCAATATTTCACCGAACATCAATATCAAAAACGTAACTACGACAACTTCTAAAAGAAAACGTACCGAAACAAACCCGAACAAAACGGTCGTTACATTTGCGAACAAGGTATCGCCAATTACATTAAAAAGCAACACTACGCCAATATTCAGTGTATTGTTCGCAATTAAAATAGTGGCCAATAATTTTTTGGGATGCTCAAGCAATTTAATCAAGATCATACCCCTGGCCGTCTTTTTAGCCTTTATTTCGCTTATTTCTGTAGACGAAAGGCCAAAGAGCGCAACCTCAGCACCTGAAACAAGGGCAGAACACAATAACAACAATAGCAATATACAGACCTTGAGCGCAAACGCACCATCAAAAGCAATAGAATTCAGCATCAAACTAAGGGGGTCAGGATCCAATAGTTATAATTTAGGTTTTTTATGGGTATTCATCTTTTGAGGTTTTCTTAAAACGGCAGATCATCTTCTTGCTCTTGCTCTGGTTCACTTACCTGTGCGGTTTCTTTGACAGAATCTGTTTTTTCGGTAACTGGTTTTTGTGGTTGTTGCGTATTCATATGCGCATTGGCCATACTTTCTTTCTTGGTCGACAAAAAAGTGAATTCTTGAACATGTACTTCGGTCGTATAACGGGTATTACCATCTTCACCTTGCCATTGGCGATTTTTCAATCGGCCTTCAACGTAAACTTTATCGCCTTTGCTCAAGTACTTTTCGCAGATTTCAGCGGCCTTGTTTCGAACCACTATATTATGCCAGTCGGTATTGGTCACACGCTCACCTGTCTGCTTATTTGTATATGACTCATTGGTTGCGATAGGAAATCGGCCTATACAATTGCCTCCTTCAAAATAGTGCATTTTGACCTCATCGCCCAGATGCCCGATCAACATAACCTTGTTCAATGTTCCGCTCATGTTATTTTCTTAAAATGAATTGTAGATCAAAAATACGAATTTTTAAACGCACCAAAAAAATCGGCAATCAGAACAGGAACGGGATAGTTCTCGACTTCTGATAGATCAATGGCGCCCTCTAGTTCTGTTGTCGTATTCACGATCCAGAAATGTGTATGCAAATGCTGGTGAGACAGTTTGTGCACGATCATTTTTTCACGGTATTGATATATTTGGGGGGTATCGTTAAAGGGCAGGGTCTTTTGCAAATAAAACGTTGCTTCTTTTAGATCGATTTCCTTGTCGGATTCATAGAGTGGAAATTCCCATAAATTTTGCCAAATATCTTTTGATTTTCGCTGATGAAGTAGGGTTTTCGTATTCCCGTTTCTTTCTGTGATTATCAAAACCATATAATTAAAACACCTATTTTTTATCTTAGCTTTCTTTAGCTTTGCTGGCAACACATTTACCCAATTTTCTTTCAGCGCCACACACCCTTCATTTAAAGTGCAATCGGCACATGCGGTTTTTTTTGGCGTACACTGCATTGCTCCGAACTCCATGATTCCCTGATTGTAATCCCTTATACTTTCGGCGTTCATGACCTCTTGCGCCAGTTTTTTAAAATACTTGATGCCCGCTGAACTATTTGTAGGAATACCGATTCCAAAATAACGGGCTAGAACACGATAGACATTTCCGTCAACAACAGGCTTGGGTTCGTCAAAACAAATCGAGGCAATTGCACTAGCGGTATAATCGCCAATGCCCTTTAGTTCTAAAAGGGAATTATAATTGTCAGGAAAAATCCCTCCATATTCTTCAACCACCATTTTGGCCGTCGTATGCAAATTTCGAGCCCTTGAATAATACCCTAGTCCCTGCCATGATTTCAACACTTGCTCTTCAGAGGCATTTGCCAACTCGTAAACGGTGGGGTAATTTTCGATGAATTTCAGGTAATAAGGTGTACCCTGAGCAACACGGGTTTGCTGTAGAATAATCTCGGAAAGCCAAATTTTATACGGATCGCTGGTATTTCGCCAAGGCAAAGAGCGTTTGTTTTCGGCATACCAATTAAGTATCTTCTGTGAAAAAATCATCGATTGCAAAAAGTTGCCCCAAAAGTAGCGGATTATTCATTGCCGCCATCATTGAATTTTACTATTATCGATCAAACCCCATAACTTCCATTTACGAAAAAACCAATGTGAATTCATTTAAAATAAGTCGTTTAAAGACAAAAAGAATAAATTAAATTTATATATTTGCAGGCCAAAAATCATACAGAAAATCTAATATAAAAGATGACGAAAGCAGAAATTGTATCGAAAATCTCAGATAAACTGGGAATTGAAAAAGGAGATGTACAAGCAACGGTAGAATCTTTCATGGAAGAGGTGAAATCTTCTTTGGAAAATGACAATAATGTTTACCTTAGAGGTTTTGGAAGTTTTATAGTCAAGACCAGAGCTGAAAAAACAGGTAGAAACATTTCAAAGAACACTACCATAAAAATACCTGCTCACAACATTCCGGCATTTAAGCCCGCAAAAGTTTTTATAGAGGGTGTAAAAAGAAACGTTCGAGTAAAATAGTATAGTAATCAAAAAAGAGAGTTTTATGCCGAGTGGTAAGAAAAGAAAAAGACATAAGGTAGCGACCCACAAGCGCAAGAAGCGTAGGAGAGCAAACCGACACAAGACCAAGAAAAAGTAGCAACACGACTACTTTTTCATTTTTTAAGTTCATTGACATAGAAATTTCTAAGAGAATTTCGACGGGTCATCAAAACCCGTCTATGATATTGTTTAATCTATTTGTCAGCCATCAGAATTACTATTTAAAATGGCCGACGAGTATAAATATATTAAGGTGAGTAGAGAATTAATCGTAAGATCTAGTTCAAACGCCGTCGATTTTGCCTTGTTAAAAGGTGGAAAGCTTATTGAATTGCATAAAGAGGAGGACAACAACAATTTCTCTGTTGGTGATATATTCATCGCCAAAGTACGAAAACCCGTTAGTGGTCTCAATGCAGCCTTTGTAAATGTTGGTTATGAAAAAGATGCTTTTTTGCATTACCATGACCTTGGGCCGCAGTTAGCCACTATGCTCAAATTCATAAAACAAGCAAGTACGGGAAAACTAAAAGAGTATTCCTTAAAAAACTTTCCAACAGAAAAAGACATTGATAAACACGGTGTAATAACAGATGTTATTAAAGCCAATCAGTCATTGTTGGTGCAAATTGTTAAAGAGCCCATATCTACCAAGGGACCAAGAATCAGCTCAGAGCTTTCTTTAGCTGGGCGTTATTTGGTCATGATGCCTTTTTCCGATCGAGTATCGGTCTCTCAGAAGATCGGTAGCCGCCAAGAAAAGGATAGGCTTAAAAGGCTTGTAAAAAGCATTAAGCCCAAAGGGTTCGGGGTAATTATAAGAACAGTTGCAGAAGGCAAAAAAGTAGCGGAATTAGACAAAGATCTAGAAAACTTGCTGGCCAAATGGACAGCGATGTGCAAGAAATTATATAGGGCGCCCACCCCCTCAAAAGTACTGGTAGAGCTCAATAGGGCCTCAAGTATTCTAAGGGATGTTTTCAGTGATTCCTTTACAGGGATTCATGTAGACAATGAAACGCTTTATACCCAAATTAAAGATTATCTGCTGGAAATTGCACCAGCCAAAGAATCAATTGTAAAACTGTATGATTCTTCTATTCCTATTTTCGAAAAATTCGGAATAGAAAGACAGATTAAAACTTCTTTTGGCCGTACCGCTACCATGGGCAAGGGTGCGTATTTGATTATAGAACATACCGAAGCATTGCACGTAATAGACGTCAACAGCGGTAACCGTTCAAACAAGGCCAAGAACCAAGAAGATACTGCGTTGGAAGTAAACCTTTTGGCGGCTTCTGAAATCGCGAGACAATTACGACTTCGCGATATGGGAGGGATTATCGTTGTCGATTTCATCGATATGGTAAAAGCCCCCCATCGAAGAAAGCTTTTCGATCATCTCAGAGATGAAATGAAAGAAGATCGCGCCAAACACAAAATACTGCCGCCCAGTAAATTTGGACTTATACAGATTACAAGACAACGGGTACGGCCCGAAATGAACATCAAAACGACCGAGGAAAACCCCAATGGCTCAGGTCAAGAGGTAGAAGCCCCAATTGTTTTGATCGACAAGATAAATGCCGACCTAGAGCGACTTTTAAAAGGGCCTAAGAGCGATAATGGTATTGTATTGAATATACATCCTTTTATTGCGGCCTATATTACCAAAGGTTTCCCATCAATGCGTTCTAAATGGTTTATGGAACACAAAAAATGGATGAAAATTCAACCTAGAGATGCGTATACGTATCTTGAATACCGGTTTAAAGACAAAGATGGTAAGACTATTTATTAAAAATCAAAAGCGGTCTTCGGCAACGAGGGCCGCTTTTTTTATGGCTAAAAATCAATAGAATCGTTTTAACCCGCATTATGCAATAGAAAACCTATTACAGTTTGAAATACCTTCAAAACAAGACGTTTCACTTGGTTTACTTCAATCACCATGGCGGTGCTATGCCGCTTGAAGTAAAATCACTGATTTTATTGGTCTTTCAAACCTCATCACGAAGTTCTATTGCATAATGCGGGTTTAATCAGTATTAACGGATTCCTTCGCTTTGTTCTGAATGACAAACCAAAAGACATATTCTCTAAAAGAAGCCATTAAAAAGCTAGAAAGCTACTGCGTCTACCAAGAACGCTGTCATAAAGAAGTGAATACTAAATTAAGAACGATGTTCATGATCCCCGAAGCAAGAGATCAAATCGTTGCACACCTCATTCAAGAAAACTATCTGAATGAAGAACGCTTTGCCCAAAGCTACGCAAGGGGTAAGTTCAACATCAAAAAATGGGGCAAAAACCGTATCACCAATGAATTAAAACACCGTCAAATATCAAAATACAACATCAAGACCGCACTCAAAGAAATTGACGACGACGACTATTTAAACACTTTGCACACCCTTGCCAAAAAACGACTTACGGCCATAAAAGAAACCAACAAACAAAAAAGAAGAAAAAAATTGGCCGATTATTTATTCTATCGCGGTTGGGAAAGTCATTTGGTGTACGGCAAACTTAAAGAGTTGATACCGTAATATCAATGCAAAAAATTTACGTTTGCACAATACCATCTAAAGAAAGATAGCTAAGGTCTTTACAAAAAATTAAGCGACAACCCTATGTTAACGACCAATTGATTGTGCAGTTCTTCAGCAGGGCTCCTATCTTTTGATTTATATCTTGCTATGGGGTGGGCCACTTCGCCATAAACCCCAAAACCATCAGAAAAGAAATACCGCACCCCAGCATGAAAGCCGAAGTTTTTGAAGCTCATATCCAAGCCCGGGTATATATCAAAATCATCACCAAGACCTATAACGTTTCCCAAGTGCAGATTTACCCGTGCCCCGGCATCAAAACGATCAACAAAACCTGCATTCAAAAGTTCTTCAATACCCAATAAATACCCAGAAGAAACCCCTATTGAAATATGCTCTCCAAGACCCAGATCATATGAAGCATTGATGCCCGCACCATTGTCTTGTAAATTGACGCCTACTTGAAATTTCTGGTCACCGGCTCCATCATAAGCTTGAGCGGTAACAATGGCAGCACTAAAAAACACCGCCAAAAGGGTAGTTAAGATCTTCATTTGTTTATAGTTTAAATCGGTTATTTGGTCAATGGAATGAAATTACCAAAAAACAGAAGAATTACAAAACCTTATTTGTACGCTGTATCGCCTTTTGGTTTTTATGGTCGATCCATTTTTGTCCTTTGAGGCGACGCATCAAAATATCGAAGTGCCTCATCACAAAAATATTATATACTGCTTTGGTGAAATTCATGGAATTTCTTGCCAAAGCCCGTAAACTCATTGAAAAACCAGGAGTGAGATATTTCATGTGATGCCAGTAGCCTTCTGGCAGATAGAGTACCTGACCATGTTTCAAGTTTGTCTTAAGACCTTTTACCAGTTTCAGGGCAGGCCATTTTTCGTAATCGGGATTCGAAAAATCTATACCTTCATGGGTAATTATAGAATGTGGCACTTTATACAGGTACTTGTTTTCTGATTGTGAAAAAAGAATACATTCCTTCTCGCCCTCAAAGTGAAAATGAAAGATATTCGCATAATCAATATCATAGTGCATAAAAGTATGCGACCCCCTACCACCAAAAAAGAGCATCGGTACATTTTTCAGAAGCCGTATGCCAAAATCAGGGTATGTGAAATCTTTTTGAAGTTCTGGCACTTCTTTTAAAACATTCCAAAGAAAAATACGAAATTTAGTTGGTTCTTTTTTAAGTAGATCGATGTATTCTGACATCTTCATTTTGGCATGGGGCTCGTTAAAACCGTCATTATGGTGTACAGGGCGATTGTCATAAAGCGGCACTATTTTATCGCCGGCCACTTTTTTCATATAATCTAGATTCCATTTGGAAAGTGCTGGCCAATTGTTCCCAAAATTTTCAATCACAACTGGCTTTTGTGGTTTTAGGTATTGCCGAACAAAGTTTTTTTTTGAAATGGATTTTACTCTCTGAACTTCAACTAATCTCATTAGTATTCAGGTTTTGTGATTATTCCACAACTTAAGCATTTATATTTCTTTTTTTCAAGGAAGGGGAAGAGTTTGTGAAAAATAGTTTTTCGCTCGTAATAGGTTTCTGATTTTTCAGCTTTGCAGTTAGGGCAAACTATGGGTTCGCCGTTGTCATCAACCGCATAAGCTCTTATCTCATTGTAGATTTTCAAGGCCCGCTCTTTATGCTTTGTGTACACCTGTAATTTTACGCCTCCAATCGCGTGGCTTATCAAGGGATCTGAATTCAAGGTGTTCTCATCTCTAAGAAATACAGGTATACCTTCAGATTCAAGCTTCCCTTTTATAATTTGTACATCTGCCACAAACTCATAGGATCCTAATATAAAAAATGTCTCTTCCATTGAAAGTAAAGATAGGTTATTTACCTTCCCCTAAACCCCTTGACAAAGGAAGCTGAATTTTTTTTCCTCTAGTATTATCGCTTGGGTCCGACTTTCCGATAACTCGAACGCAGGAGATCAAGCTGCAATTTCAAATATAGCGGCTGATTTCTATGAAATCTCAATTTCCGATACCAATGGATGCGTATTGACAGAAACCTATGAAGTGACCCAACCCGATATTGTAGAGGAGACTATAGTACAACCTACCTGTATGGGTGATTCAGACGGAAGCATAGCGGTAGTAGTGAACGGGGGCAACGGTTCTTTTACCTATAGCTGGAATACCGGAGCCACTACAAACAGCATCAGCAGTCTTTCTGCTGGCAGCTATACCGTAACCATCACTGGTTTTGGCAATGGGCCTCTGACCAGAACCTATGTAATTGAAGACCCTCTACCCTTATCAGTCGATTTGGGCGAAAATAGGGTGCTTTGTGCAGACCAAGAATTGGTGTTGGATGCAACCGTGGAAGACGAAACCGCAACCTATACATGGACATCGGACAATGGCTTTTCAAGCACAGAACCCAGTGTAACCCTAACTACGACCGGAAATTATACCGTGACCGTGGGTACGGCAAGTGGGTGTTCTGCCACGGGAACTGTTTTTGTAGATATAAGTACGGCAGAGATAAATGCCGAATTTGCCATGTCAAGTCAAGTATTTGTAGGTGAAAAAGTTTTAGGGGTCGATATCAGTTTTCCGCTACCAGAAACCATAGAATGGGTTTTTCCTGAGGAAGCTACCGTAATCAAGCAAGATTCCGATGAGATAGAGCTAACGTTTAAAGAAGCCGGAGAATACGAAATAGGAATCACAACGACCCAGGGGGATTGTATTGCCCAAAAAACCAAAAAAATTATAGTGGTCGAGAAAGATGCTACTATACAAGAAGAAGATACGGAAAACGGCAAAAAATTGATAGAAGAGTTTATCATTTACCCAAACCCCACAAGTGGCAAGTTCACCGCTGACGTCAACCTGACCGAACGGGGGAACATCAGTATAAAAGTATTCAACCTTACCAGTAACGCAATGATGGCTTTTGAAAAGGACAGGGGAAAGACTGCCTATAGTATCCCTTTCGACCTATCAGGGTTGCCTGCGGGCGTTTATGCCGTATTACTGGAAACCCCCTATGGCGATACCCTGAGGAAAATAATTATAAAATAAGAAAGACTTACTAGTGTTAAGTTAAGTCAAAACCTGCGCATAATCCAATGCATCTTTTGCGCCATGCCAGCGTTAAAAAATAGTTCCGTAGCTACGGCTATGCAACGATTTTTTGCCTCGACCTGACACAAAATCTGCGATTGCCATATGCGCCATTTCAACTTTAA